>JGI24709J26583_10000286_pt1 | contig 41868 bp, 42 predicted proteins | sample BioPla2DNA1_FD_26583 | JGI IMG/M metagenome (IMG submission 26583) | reverse complement strand
AGCTTTTCGGTATAAGAACCTGCATCCAAGAAGCTTAACAGGATTTCATTTACTTTATCGTCAGAATCAATTACTACCATTTCAGCTGCAAATGATGTATCTTTATTTTTNTCATTNGTCTGTTCATTCACCGGATGCTCATCTGAAACATTTTCCATCTTTTGTATTTTCACTGCGTCAGCATGTTCCTTAGAAGAAATTGTGTATAATTCTTCCATGAACTTCGATAAAGGCAATACAAAGGTACTGTAATCCCCAAACAATGCCTGATAAATAACCATGCTTTCACAGGTTTCTTTATGTATTCCGAATGTAATTATCTGATAAGGCTTGTCCTTTGTAAGATAAAAGATTTCTCCTGCTCTTGGAGTCTTCTCCATATTTAACCTCCTTCGCCAGATTAATTATACAAGGTCTGTACTAGATAAAAAGTGGTCCGAAATATGCGAACCACTTATTCAATCCTTAATCTTTAGTTTATTATATGCTTTTTATTCAACCGACAAAAGATAGTAGTATATTGGCTGACCTCCGTAATGAACCTCTACATCCATATCCGGATACAACTGCATAAGCTCATCAGAAATTTCATTAGCCTCTTCATTCGTTATTTCTTCGCCATAATAGAGGCTGATTAATTCCGATTCGTCATCCACAAGATTTTTAACCAGCTCTATAGTGGTATTCCTGACATCATCGCCAACAGACAGAATTGTCTTGTCTCCAATTCCCATAATATTGCCTTGTTTAATATCCATGCCGTCGATAACTGTATCACGAATAGCATAGGTTACCTGACCGGACTTAACCCTGTTCATCTCCTCAATCATTCTCTCTGCGTTTTCTTCAGGAGACTTATCATAAACAAAATTAATTATGGCAGTTATTCCTTGAGGTACATTCTTTGAGGGAATAACAATAATATTCTTATCTTCAGTCAGCTGCTTTGCCTGTTCGGCAGCCAAAATAATATTGCTGTTATTAGGAAGAATAAAGATTGTGTCTGCATTTACCTCTTTGATCGCATTAAGCATATCTTCTGTACTTGGGTTCATAGTCTGACCGCCTTCAATCAGATAATCAACACCAAGACCTGTAAAAATCTCATCTAATCCCTCGCCCATAGATACTGCTATAAACCCGGCCTTCTTTCTCGGCTTTTGCTCTACAGGCTTCTCCATTGGGTTATCAGACTCTGCCAAGGCTTTCTCAGCATCTTTAATAACCTTTTCGTTATGTTCTTCCCTCATATTATCTATCTTCATGTTCGTCAGTGATCCATACGTTAGAGCCTTTTGTATTGCCAAGCCCGGGTCGTTCGTATGTACATGTACCTTCACAATGTCATCATCCGATACGACAACGATTGAATCACCTATGGATTCCAGATATTTTTTGAAATCCATCTCTGTATTTGCATTATATTCTTTTTCAACCATAATAATAAACTCGGTGCAGTAGCCGAATTTGATATCCTCTAAGGCAACCCTTTCCACATTAATTCCGGTTGACACAGATTCCTCCGTTATAATTCCCACCGGAGATATTTCTTTTCCGAGAAAAGCATTATATGCTCCCTTAACGATTTCTAACAATCCCTGTCCTCCTGAATCGACTACTCCTGCTTCCTTAAGAACAGGAAGAAGCTCAGGAGTCATCTCCAATACTTTCTCCATATGCACAATTATCTCTCTGCCAAAATATACTAAATCATCTGTTTCTAAAGCCAGTTGACCGGCTTTCTCAGCGGCACCTTTGGCAACAGTAAGAATTGTTCCTTCCTTTGGCTTCATAACAGCTCTATATGCCGTCTCAACGGCTCTCATTAATCCATTAGTTATTACCGTAACATTAAGTTCCTCATAATCTTTTATTTCTTTGGTAAATCCTCTGAATAATTGTGACAGGATAACTCCGGAGTTTCCTCTGGCACCTCTTAGCGAACCGGAGGATATTGCCTTAGCCAGCTCCTCAATAGTAGGATTATCTAAGCTTCCGATCTCCTTTACTGCAGACATGATAGTCAAGGTCATATTCGTGCCGGTATCACCATCAGGTACAGGAAATACATTAAGCTCATTAATATATTCCTTCTTTGCTTCTATACTTGCCGCTCCTGCAAGAAACATCTTTTTAAATGTTTTTGCATCTATAGTTTTAACAATCACTGATCCTTCCTCCTTAAATGCCGTAATTCCCGGTATCAGTCAATAACTCTGACTCCTTCTACAAATATGTTTATCTTCTTAACTTCCATTCCCGAGAATTCTTCCACATTATATTTGACATTACTGATCAAATTATCAGCAACCGCAGATATACTAACTCCATAGGAGACTATAATATGCAGGTCAATCGTGATTTTATTATCCTCAATGGTGACATTAACTCCATGGCTCAGATTATCCCTCTTTAGCAGCTTAACTATGCCATCTTTCATATTAACAGATGCCATACCTACAACACCAAAGCACTCTACAGCAGAAGCTCCGGCATATTGTGCCAATACTTCATTATCAATTAATATTTCTCCGATGTCTGTATTCATATGTCCTTTCATACTATACCTCCAATCTATCAATAATTCCTGATTTACCATACTACATAATACTATTATATATGACTAAATGTTAATAAAGTTGCCGAATTTTGTCGGACTGCATACCAGCATTAATTGAGATACCCCGATAAACTCCTGCATATTATATATTAATATGATTATAGAACGGAAGTGGTTAATATGAAGAGAATGATAGGGTTTATCTTATTCTGGATTGCAATCGGTATGACAATTATGCTGTTTATAACTAATGGAATATTAGCTATATGTATTATAATACTTTGCCTGCTGCTTGGCTATAATTTATTCTGTAATTAAATAATTAACCTTCAGAGGTACAAATATACCTGTTCAATGAAAAATCGGGTGTCAAGATCCCCTGACACCCATTGTAATCATTTATGCGCGTTCTACTTTTCCGGATCTAAGACAGGAAGTACAAACATACATTTTTTTAGCTGCACCGTTTACTTTAACCTTTACAGACTTAATATTGGGTTTCCATATCTTATTCGATCTTCTATGAGAATGACTCACAGCAATTCCGAAGTGAGCACCTTTATCGCACACTGAACATTTTGCCATCAAGAGCACCTCCTTAGATAAGAGTTTAGACCTATATGGCCTAGCAAACACATTTATTTTATCAGAACATTAGTTATAATGCAAGCAGTTTTTTCTTGCTTATATGGTCGTGCTAAGGTCACTGTTGTCTAATAACTTTCTTATTTTAGATTCTCCGAAGACTTTTATGCCGTTTTCGTCAAGAAGGTCTGCTGCCACTCCGTTTCCATTTATTAAGGTACCTGAAAATGTTCCGTCATATATTCTGCCGAAACCGCAGGACGGGCTTCTTTCCTTTAACAAAGCATATTTGCAGTCAAAAAGCTTGGCAAGCTTTAAAGCCTCTTTTGCTCCCTTTTCCAGATGTTCCGTTATATCCTTACCGGAACTATCTACTGCTTTGTCACCTTTTCTTTCTATAGGATTGCGAGGCGTTCCCATACCGCCCATAATCTCAGGACATATGGGTATGAGGTGGTACTTTTCCATCAGATCCTGCAGTTTGTCAAGATGAAGTTCTTTACCGTCATACCTGCAGTATAAGCCCAGCAGGCATGCACTTATTAATAAATTCTCTTTCTTATTCATTTATTTCATCTTCGGAAGCACGGTTTACAACATCTTTAATTTTATCATCTACATCACTGTTGTCCTTCTTGGAGCTTTTACCAAACTTATTAATAATATCGGGAACCATATCAAGAATTTTGCTTATATTATCCTTTTCCTTGACGCTAACCATCTTAGATGTTCCGTCTTGAATAACCAGTACAGAGCTGGGAGTGATCTTGCCTCCCAATCCTCCGCCTGCATTGTTCTTATTATCTCCCGCAAATGCACCTGCACCTACACCGAAGCTAACCTCGACTAACGGCAGGATAATTGTTCCGTCTTCAAATCTTACAGCATCACCAACCACAGTTTTAGTTGTTAAAAAGCTATCCATTCCTCTAAATAACGATTCTACCGTTGAATTGAAATTATTCTCAGACATTATAACGCCTCCTTTAGCAATTGATAATTCATCCTTAAATCTTTAAACCTCTTATCCAATAATAGCTTTATTACTATTATTAGTAGTGTCCAAAATCTTATTCTGCCTCTGACATAATGACTGCCTTTGAAAACCTTGTTTTCAAAATCAGGGGTCACCTGAAAATCGCTGCCATATAAGCCGTAAAAAATTCCAAATATGCCAAGAGCCTGTCCGGTACTGCAAGGATCTCCGGTTCCAAATATCAGTCTTGAGCGTAATACCTTAGGTCGTATATGTTTTAATATCTTGCTTATGGTATCAAATGTGAAGCGAAAACCTTTTCTGTTAATATCATCATTAATAAAATCATATATTAACCTGACCTTATTCTTTATTCTCAAAAATCTCTGTATGAGCATCTTAATCTTATTTGATATGCCCGTAATAAAGTTTATTATTTTATCTTTGATCTTTTTATATATCCTTGCAAAAAATGAACTCTTGGAATATGGTTCTTCGTATGTCGGCTGCTTTGAATCTTTTGCTGCACCATCCTTGGAGGATGTGTCATCTTCAGTCAACATAATATCCTTAGAGAGCGCGTCATCTCCGGGCAAAACATCATCTTTAGGTGATGCCTCATCCTTAGATGGATCTCCTTCTTTTGAAACTGTTGATGACTTGCTTCTTTTTTGTCTGACTTTTTTTCTCTTTGGAGGACGCAAGCTGTCATAAACCAAGATCCCCATAATTCTTAACCATATTCTGCGGTCACTACCGGTTTGTAATATCCGTCCATGAACAAAGTGAAGAAGCCAGCTGGTACCACCATCCAATGTAAAGCCGTCACCATGCTCCAGCTTAAACCTGTAACGAACCGGAACAAATAAAATTATTAACAAAAGAAACAGAAGTATGCCAAGCAATACCAATACTGCAATTCCTATTATTCTTAATATTAATAAAATCACGGATAACATAATCTATCCATCAACCGCCTATTCTCATGTTCAGGTACGCAATGAAAAATATCCTCTAACGTCAAATTCCCCTGTTTGGTCATATACTTCCATAAGCATATCCTGAACCAGTTTGATAGCCTCATCCTTGCCCTTCGCAAGTCCTACGATTTCAACATTGGTTTTTTGATAATGAGGAAATAAAAGTTCATTAGCATTAATAATATCAAAAAGGTTGCTTGATTGAGACGCAAATGCAATACAGTAAATATCAGAAGTAATTCTTCTGTTATTAATGGAGTCAATGATCTTATCCTTCTTTTTCTTAAGGTTATCACTGACATATATTCTTGATGTCCATTGTATCATACCTTGTCCCCCAAGCCAATCCATAAGCATTTCCTAGAATAAAGTATTCCACAAATTGCCAAATATAATACAGAAGTCATTGCTCCATAAAGCTTTTAATAATTTCAATTGATGCATATTTTTCAGGTATGTCTGTACATCTGTTTAGTGCATACAGAACATATTCCATAATTTCGGTATGCGTATCAAAAAATACGGGTATTTTATCAATTGTATTTGCCATTATAGCTCTGATAATCATACGGTCAGATCTTTGAAACTTGTCATCAAGCTCTTTAATAAGCTTTTCTACTTCCCTGCTTAGTCCTTCACTGTCAGGAGAACTGTCCGAGTCCAAATCATCCATATCTGCAAACAAACTACCGCTGTGAAGAACCTTACATTGAAGTAATGCCTGCAGCATCTTTTCTGTTTCAAGACTGCTTATAAGCGATTTATGCTGCTCATCAATATGATATAAAACGTCCTCAAGCCTAATCAGTTCATGCTCCATATACTCCTGTACGCCTTCCAAGACCTCAAATTTGTTTAATATCTCGGAAGGGAGGTCATCCTGTTTTTCCTCCAAAAAGGCTTCGTTAATGCTTCGAAGAATATGAAAAGCAGCATCTCTTTGCTCGCTGTTAACCATCTCTTCTGACTTCATATAAGGAATACATAATAATAAGGTATATACCTCATTGACAATCTCAGCCAGCCCATAAAAGGCTGTGGTTTCAATCTGCAAATATTCCGCGGCCTCTTGAATTACTAAGGCTGCAGCTTCATATTCGTCCTTTGTAATCTCTTTATAATCAAGATTCTCCAGCTTCTCTTTTTTATCCCATAGCATAGGATAAGCATCTTTAGTATCCTGTTTAATATCAAGATCAGCACTGCTTCTTATAATATAAAGAAGAGTTTTCCATACATCCGTACTTGCACCCGCAAGCATATTGAATCCGGAACGTAAATAATCAAAGTATTTTTTCCTGGTTATTCGAATTGGCAATTGACCAATAATATCCTGAATTCTGTCATTAACAATTACATTATCCTCAGAATCAAAGATATAACGAAGAACCATTCTGGCGAATTCTTCATCATCTTCAATATGGTCTGTTTTCTTAAATCTGTATTCAATACGATTTAATGCATACTCATATATCTTAAATAAATCGACATATAAGGTCAGTATCTCCATTTCTGCCGATACATTTTTTCGAATATCATCTATCTGTCTTATAAGCTTCTCAATATCTTCATTTCCACTAACCTGCAATATACCCTCAGATATCAGCCTGTTAATACTCCCGATATATTCATGCAGGTTGTCCGACCAATTTCCCTTCTCATCACAGTACATCTCATAATATGTATAATAGAACAGAGCCAGTCTGACTATTGCATAGGTGTAATACTTATAAACTGCTGTTTGTAAAGCTTTTGGTATATTATCATGCAGATTATTATTATTTAACAGATCCTTATATATTGCTTTCAAACTCTTGCTCATATGTGCCCTTCCTGATAATTATTTTATTTTACATGTTCATGTGTAAACAGATGATCCATGCAGTATTCATAATTCCCGTTACATTTTGAACAGAATCTGAATTCCAAATTATCGTCATCAAGCTCTGTTCTCCCGCAGACGGCACATTTATGTCGGGTTATAACACTGCGTCCTCNAAATCCTGTAACATTCCCCTGCTTCCTTCCTTCATTCATCTGTCTGCGGAATTTCGCTCTTCGCTCGAATTCCCTTGGAGATATCCACCTGTAATTTCTGGTTGCTATATAGAATATCAGGAAATTAGCTAAGGATACTACGATCGGGATTACTCCGAAATAATATCCGCTTGATATAAATTTATAAATATTAATCAGATAATACGCTCCGCTTATCCACGCAAGATACTTTACCTTCACCGGAATAATGAAATATATCAAAAACTGAGTGTTAGGATACAAAGCGGCAAAAGCAAAAAACATAGAACTGTATATAATATCTATAGGCGATGATATTACAATCATTACATTGCCTAAAATATTGATGCGGAATAACAGATACACTAAAAAAGCAGCAATAATATTAAAAATAACTGCCGAGAAGAAGTAAAGGTTAAGCTTGAATGAACCCCATGCATTTTCCAATGCATTTCCTATTACAAAGAACAGATAAGCCTTTAGAAATACAAATAAAATATTGCTGCCAAATGTAACATACGGTATCAGGAAAGTAACAAGTCTCCATACCTGACCCTTTAAAACCAAATCTATATCCAAACCAAGATAGATATATGCAAAAGGATTGATGGAGTAAACCAGCAGTCCTACCACATACAGTGCAATAACATATTTCATAAGGTTTCTAATTGCATATTTTCCAAATTTTCTTTCCAACATCTGAATAAATTTCATATATATCTCCATTCCGTAATAATACTTATGACAATTATTCTTTCTTAATTCTTCTAATTAAAACAAGAAATTATAGGATTAAAATTCAATCTTAATTATAAGTTTTTATATATCCTTTGTCAAACAAAAGAAAAATGAGGAGCCATCTGAAGCACCTCACTTTTTTGTTGTAAAACCTAATATTGGGGCAATAATTTTATCTTCTTATTCTATAATAACAGGTACTGAAAGTATTGTTCCCGGCATAAGACTAATAGAGTAAATGTCATTTGCCTCCAACAGATCAGCCAGATTAATTCTGTTCTTTGAGATTACTGTGCCTAAAGTGTCACCGCTTTCTACCGTATATGTGGTAAATTGATTATATCTGTCCTGAGGGATGCAGGGCAAACAAATTACATCGCCGGCCTGAAGATTATAGACATTGATGAATGGATTCGCACTTATAATTGTGTTAATATCTACATTATACCTTCTGCTGATTGAATATAGCGTATCACCCGGTTTAATTTCATAATATAAACAGAACAACTTCTACTCCTTCTCAATCTTGAACAGATTACTACATTGATTAGTTATATTATATTCAGCACTTGTTTAAATGGGACTGATAGATTAATAGAATCTGAAGTATTACAAAACATAACATTATTAGCAATTATCAGACACCGGCATATTATATTAACAGACAATTCAAACAAAAGATCAATGGTAATATATAATAAATCAATGAAATTTTAATAATTTATCAATGGTAATTTAATAATTATCCATGGTAATATTAAGGTATGGGATGTTGAACTTACCCCACATGTATCGTATAATATCCACGATAAGCAGATTAGTCCAAGGAAAACAATATGATTTATTTGACACTGCTTTTCGTGTCACAATAAATCATAGTGTTTTCCTTGGATAAGTGAAACGTGAGCGAAAAACTCGTAGAGTTTTGAGCTCCTAATCTGCTTATCATTAGACCAGTCCATTGGAAAAATGCTCCGCATTTTTCTCCCCTAATATGCTTATTATAAGATTAGTCCATAAAATACACTTGTTTTATTTGACACGCTTTTACTTAGTAAGGAGTAATCATAATGCAAAATAATTTTTCTTTAGGAATTGATATTGGTTCAACAACTGTTAAAATAGTTGTTTTGAAAAATAATAGAGAGATACTGTTTTCTGACTATGAAAGGCATTACGCTAATATTCAGGAGACTTTGGCTGCACTTATTAAGAAAGCCAAAGATGCCGTCAGTGATCTGAATATACAGCCTGTAATCACCGGTTCCGGCGGATTAACTATATCCAAGCATTTGGATGTACCTTTTGTTCAAGAGGTAATTGCCGTTGCCACATCATTGCAGACCTATGCTCCCCATACTGATGTAGCGATAGAACTGGGTGGAGAAGATGCAAAAATCATTTATTTCTCTAATGGTGTTGAACAGAGAATGAACGGTATATGTGCCGGGGGTACAGGTTCTTTCATAGATCAGATGGCAAGCCTTCTTAAGACTGATGCAGCAGGGCTTAACGAATATGCAAAGGACTATAAGGCAATCTATCCTATTGCAGCCCGATGCGGTGTATTTGCAAAATCTGATATCCAGCCGCTAATTAATGAAGGTGCCACAAAGCCTGATTTGTCCGCATCTATATTCCAAGCTGTGGTAAATCAGACCATAAGCGGACTGGCATGTGGTAAACCGATTCGGGGCAATATAGCTTTCTTAGGAGGACCGCTTCATTTTCTTAATGAGCTTAGAAATGCATTTATACGTACTCTTAAGTTAACCGATGAACAGGTAATTTCTCCTGAGAATTCTCATCTGTTTGCTGCCATCGGTGCTGCTATGAACTCTAAAGAGGGTACGGGCACGTATCTGTCAGCCCTGTATAAGAAGCTGTCAGAGGGAATTAAAATGGATTTTGAAGTCCATCGTATGAAGCCTCTGTTTGAGAACGAGGCACAATACGAGGAATTCATAAAACGACACTCTGTACATACCGTAAAAAAGGGCAACTTAAGCGAATATGAGGGTAATTGCTTTCTTGGAATTGATGCCGGCTCAACCACAACAAAGGTGGCTTTGGTTGGCGAGGACGGTTCTCTGCTCTATTCCTTCTACAGCAATAACAATGGAAGCCCCCTTAAAACCACAATTAAGGCCCTTAAGGAAATATATGAAATACTTCCTGAGAACGTAAAAATCGTTCGCTCCTGCTCCACCGGATACGGTGAGGCCTTGATTAAGGCTGCTCTTATGCTGGATGAGGGTGAGGTTGAGACGGTTGCACATTACCATGCTGCTGCTTTCTTTGAACCGGATGTTGACTGCATACTTGATATAGGCGGTCAGGACATGAAATGTATTAAGATAAAAAATAATACTGTAGATAATGTTCTTCTTAATGAGGCATGCTCCTCAGGCTGCGGTTCATTTATAGAGACCTTTGCCAAGTCCTTAAATTATGAGGTTGAGGATTTTGCAAAGCTGGCTTTATATGCTGAAAATCCGATAGATTTGGGTACCAGATGTACTGTGTTCATGAATTCAAAGGTAAAACAGGCACAGAAAGAAGGAGCAACTGTTGCGGATATCTCCGCCGGTCTTGCATATTCAGTTATTAAAAACGCCCTGTATAAAGTAATAAAGATTACAAATCCCAAGGATTTGGGCAATAAAATGGTGGTTCAGGGTGGTACCTTTTATAATGATGCTGTTCTTAGAAGCTTTGAGATAATATCAGGCTGCAAAGCTGTAAGACCTGATATTGCAGGAATTATGGGAGCCTTCGGAGCTGCTCTGATAGCAAGGGATCACTATGATGGAAGCGAAAGCACCATGCTTTCTGTCGACCAGATATATGAGCTAAAATTCGAGACATCTCTTGCACGCTGCGGTAAATGTACTAACAATTGTACACTAACCATTAATAAATTTACCGGAGGAAGACGTTTTATCTCAGGTAACAGATGTGAACGCGGCTTAGGTAAAGAAAAGAATGTTGAGAACATACCAAACTTATATGACTATAAAATGAACCGTTATTTCAATTATCCTGTGCTTCCTGAGGATCAAGCTCCCCGTGGAACAGTAGGTATTCCTAGGGTACTTAATATATATGAAAATTATCCTTTCTGGCATACATTTTTTACCAAGCTTGGATACCATATAGTACTGTCGCCAACATCCAGCAGAAAAATATATGAACTTGGAATTGAATCAATTCCAAGCGAATCGGAATGCTACCCCGCAAAGCTGGCTCACGGACATGTAAAATGGTTGATTGATAAGGGAATAAAATATATCTTTTACCCCAGTATTCCATATGAAAGAAAAGAGGTTCCCGATGCAAATAACCATTATAATTGTCCTATTGTGACCTCCTATCCGGAAAACATCAAGAATAACGTGGAAGAGCTTAGAGATCCATCCATTGAATTTGCCAATCATTTCATTTCATTTGAAAGCGAAGAGATTCTAACCAATCGTTTGGTAGAAATATTTACACAAAAAGGTATTGATAAGGATGAGATAAAGGATGCATGTAAGACCGCATGGGAAGAGCTGAACAGAGCCAGAGATGATATGAGAAAGAAAGGCGAAGAGACATTAGCTTATCTTCGTGTCTCAGGCAGAAAGGGAATAGTGTTGGCGGGAAGGCCATACCATATAGATCCTGAAATCAATCACGGCATACCTGAGATGATCAATTCCTTTGGTGTCGCTGTTTTGACGGAGGATTCCGTATCCCATCTGGCTAAAGTTGACCGCCCCACTATCGTAGTAGATCAGTGGATGTATCACTCCCGTCTGTATGGTGCGGCTTCATTTGTACGTACTCAACCTAACCTCGAGCTTATACAGCTGTTTTCATTCGGCTGTGGTTTGGATGCTATAACTACTGATCAGGTAAATGATATTCTGTCTGATTCAGGTAAAATATACACCGTGCTAAAGATTGATGAGGTCAGCAATCTTGGTGCCGCAAGAATTCGCATACGCTCGCTTCTATCAGCGGTTAAGGAAAGAGAAAGTAAGGGTTATAAAGCAAAGTTAGTTTCCTCTGCATATCATAGAGCTATATTTACTGAGGAAATGAAAGAAACCCATACCATACTTGCACCGCAGATGTCTCCAATCCATTTTGAATTGCTGGAGCCTGCTCTTAGATATGGCGGATATAATGTAGTGGTGCTTCCCAATGATAACCGCCGCTCCGTGGATGTCGGTCTGCAATATGTCAACAACGATGCCTGTTATCCTTCACTGATGGTTGTAGGTCAGATAATGGACGCTTTACTCTCGGGAAAATATGACCTTAATAAGGTTGCAGTCATAATCACACAGACAGGTGGGGGATGTCGTGCAACCAACTATATAGGTTTTATTCGAAGAGCTCTTGAAAAGGCAGGCATGTCACATATACCGGTAATATCCTTAAGTGCATCCGGTCTTGAGAAAAACCCGGGGCTAAAAATTACCCCGAAGCTGCTGCTTACTGCCATGCAGGCATTAGTATACGGTGATATATTCATGCGTGTTCTTTACAGAACCCGACCATATGAAAAAGTTCCGGGATCAGCCAACGCCCTTCATGCAAAATGGCGCGACATATGTATCAAATCATTAGAAAAAGGAAAATGGAGAGAGTATAAGAAAAACATAAGAGGAATTATCAAAGACTTTGATAACCTTCCTATTTATGAGGATATGAAGAAACCACGGGTAGGTGTCGTAGGCGAAATACTTGTAAAATTCCTTCCATCAGCCAATAATTTTCTGGTTGAGCTGTTAGAATCAGAGGGTGCTGAGGCAGTTGTACCTGATTTACTGGATTTCTTCATGTATTGTGCTTATAACAATAACTTCAAGGCAAGATTCCTAGGCAAAAGCAAAAAAAGTGCCGTTATTTCAAACATAGTTATATGGGCTTTGGAATCACTTCGTAGGGAGGCAGTTAAATCATTTAAGAAAAGCAATCGTTTTGATCCTCCTGTTCATATTAAGAAGCTGGCAGAATATGCCCAAGATGTGGTATCAATCGGCAACCAGACCGGTGAGGGATGGTTTTTGACCGGAGAAATGCTGGAGCTTATGCATAGCGGTGTGTACAACATCGTATGTACCCAACCTTTTGCATGTCTGCCTAACCACATCGTAGGTAAGGGTGTTATCAAAGAGCTGCGACGCCAGCATCCTGAAGCTAATATCGTAGCAATCGACTATGATCCCGGAGCCAGTGAGGTCAACCAGCTAAACCGCATAAAACTGATGCTCTCCACAGCAGTGAAAAATTTGAATAACCCATCAGAGCCACAAGAATACAAAGCAAATCCATAAAACCGGAAAAGTACAAGTGCAGAAAATTTTAAAATCGAATCAATATGACCAATACAAGGGGCAAGTGTAAAAAGACTTTTTAGAATTGTATAAATGACATGTACCGAATATATAATACTTGTGCGCCTATGAAAATGCATTAGAGCTTCTTATATCTGAGGATTTATGCTAGATAATCAAACAGATTTGTCCGAGCTTTGCGTGTACATGTCATAACATAAAGATTTAAAAGGTCTTTTTACACTTGCCCCTTCCGATACGTTCATTCTATATATTATCAATTTGCCAGTCTATAGGCTCAATTCCATGACTGATTAAGAATTCATTGGTTTTACTGAAGGGTTTGCTTCCGAAGAAGCCGCGATAGGCAGATAAAGGACTTGGATGCGGNGCTTCAAGTATCAGGTGTTTTTTGTTGTTTAACATTGCTTTCTTTGCCTGTGCAGGCTTACCCCACAGTATAAATACTATAGGTCTGTCCTGTTCATTGACTGCCTTTATCACTGCATCGGTAAAGTTCTCCCAACCAACGTTTTGATGGGAAAAGGCTTGGTGTGCTCTGACTGTCAGCACTGTATTGAGCAGCAGCACTCCTTCAGTCGCCCATTTCTTCAGATAACCGTTATTTGGTATATAACAGCCAAGGTCATCATGAAGTTCCTGAAAAATGTTTACAAGTGATGGCGGCATCTGTGTTCCCGGCGTTACTGAAAAACACAGACCATGTGCCTGTCCCTCATTGTGGTATGGATCCTGTCCGAGAATAACGGCTTTTACCTTGCTTAAAGGAGTAAGATGAAAAGCATTGAATATATCCTCAGCCTTAGGATAGATTATTCGACTTCTATATTCTGATAATATAAAATTGTAAAGCTTCTTGTAATAAGGCTTGCCAAATTCCCCTGATAAGACCTCAAGCCAGTCATTACTAATCGCACTCATTAGAATTCACCTCTAAATTATAGGCCTTCGCAGCATATACGAAAGCCTATCTATCTCGCTACTGATAATGTTCATTTTATCCGCCTAAGAGGCGGGGTCTTTCCACTTATGGTTACCGGCTCACTAAAGGTTATAGCTGTACATCTATACCTCTTTCGTGAAGATAGCGTTTGACCTCCATAATTTCCAGCTCTTTAAAATGGAATAAGGATGCAGCCAATACACCCTGTGCTTTACCTATGGTTACGGCTTCATAGAAGTGTTCAGGCTTACCTGCTCCACCCGAGGCAATAACAGGTACAGATACATTCTCAGAAATAATCTTGGTTAGCTCCAAATCATATCCATCCTTTGTGCCGTCTTTATCCAGGCTGGTTAAGATTATCTCTCCTGCACCAAGACCGGTTGCCTTTATGGCCCATTCAACAGCATCAATACCTGTGTCGGTATGTCCGCCGTTTTTTAGTACATTCCACCCTGTGCCATCCTCTCTTTTCTTAGCATCCAAGGCAAGTACCACACGACTGCTTCCAAATTCATTCGCAGCTTCATTAAGAATGCTTGGATTATCTATGGCTGCACTATTTATACCAACCTTACCTGCTCCCACTTCAAAAACCCGTCTGAAATCTTCAATTGTTCTAATTCCTCCTGCCACAGCAAACGGAATAGATACTGTTTTTGCAATTTTACGCATCACGTCAAGATTTATATCTCTCTTTTCTGTAGTTGCCGAAATATCCAGAAATACCAGTTCATCTGCACCTGATTTCGCATATGCGTCAGCTATCTCAACCGGATCACCGGCATCTTTCAGTTCCACAAAATTGACACCCTTTACTACGCGTCCGTTGTGAATATCCAAGCAGGGAATAACTCTAATTTTATTCATATATTGTCTCCTTAAAATATAAAAGTGTGTTTATGTATAATTGCCATCCAATATCCAAGACACTCATTGAATATATATATCATCGATAATCGTAAAACAGCATGTTCTCTAATACCACATCATATACCGCTATACTATACTGCATCCGGTTTTCACTGTCAATAATTCTCAAGGCCTCCTCTTCTGTTAAACCAAACACATTATAAAGCTCGGCAAGAATCTGATCTCTGACATAATCCAAATCCGTTTTAATCCCAAGCATTGTCGCCAATTCTGCATATTTATCGTATCTTTGCAATCCTTTGAGTAATGAATCTAAAGCTTCAGGATATTTTCTCATATGATAATAGCAATTATAAGAATTCAACTGTTTATTAACAAACATTATTGTCATAATCTTATCATATAACTCTATATCCTCATCCTTAAGATCTATGCCATAAACCTCATTATATGCCTGAGTGTATTTATGTCTCCCGAGATAATCAGTTGCGTTCTTTATACTAAGTGAATAGGAAAACATATTGGTTAACAGAAGAAATAATATTGTTAATGTTCCAAAAAACAGAAATACTATTGAGGCTCCGACTTTGTTAATCCGTCCTTTATCTACTTCTTCCTCAATTACTTCTATCTTTTTCTTCTTTTCCTTCTTGGGTTTTTTCTCCTTCTTGCTGTCCTTGGGCTCTTCCTCCTCTTCTCTGCGCCTGCTGCCTGTTTCCTCATTATCTTCTACACTTGCATCTGCAGCATCGCCCTTCTTGCCCTTGGATTTTCTCTTTTTCTTCTTTTCCCTTTTAGCAGCCGCAATCTCTTCTTCTGCCCTTTTCTCCTCAGAACTTATATCTTCATCATCTACATTGGCAAATAGCCTTGTAAACAGACCTGCTTTCTTTTCCTTTTTCTTTTTGGCTTTATCTTTCTTGGTCGAAGAATCTGAGTCTTGTATAATATAGTTAATGCCGGAATCTTGTTCATAATCCTTTAAGCCCGATACCGCTTCCAATGCCTCTGTGAATACCTCACCAACATCCTCCGGATAATCCTCTGTCGTTTCCTCACCTTGGCTTATTGCTCCGATAAGATCTGAAATAGCTTGAATATCATCCTCAATCGGAGCTTCCGGGTTAATTTGATTCAGAAGCTCCAGAAGCTCATCCTCGGTTGATACCTTTTCTTGCGAAACTGTTTGCTTATCATCCTCACTATTACTATTATCTAAATAATCAATTTCGTCTGCGTTATCATCGTCATTTTCTTTATCACTGCTGTCCTCATTATCATTGTCATTCACATTATCATCGTAATTTTCATTACCTCTGCTGTCCTCATTATCATCATCCGCATTATTATCTTCTGCATAATCATAGTCATCTTCATTATCATTATCTTCGGCCATATCAATATGTTTTATTAAATCATCCAAATCCAATTCAACATTCCCATCTTCAATAATACTATGTTCATCGGACTCATTCATCTCAAGAAATTCACTGTCAATGTTATGGTCGTACACCTCCTGCTCTTCTTCATCTATATAGATCTCAGGAGCTGCCGTTTCATCACCGTATAATTCCTCATCACTAATAACAATAGGCTCATCAAGGTCGTCTGCTATATCAAATTGATCATAATCTTTCAAATCATTCGGATCAATATCGGCTGATTCGTCACTCATATTATGTAATTCGATATCAGAAGAAGCACTACCCTGCTTCTCCTTTTTTTTCTTATATATATCACTCGCAGTAGTGCCATTATTTTGTATAGAATTCAGCAAATCGTCAAGATATGACTCATTAGTTACTAAGTCCTTTTTATCTGCACAGTCTTGGCAATATTCAGTTCCATCTGTTATATTTTTTTTACATAACTTACACCTTGCCATAAGTCACCGCCTGTTTTCTTTAGTTGAATCCCTATATTATCTAAAATATTATTATGTTTGTTATCTAAAATATAATATCTGGATTAATTTCATTTATTATTTTTCTAAACTCCAATATCTCAATTCTTTTTTTGTTTACGGTCAAAATTCCCGTAACGACTCCTTTAACAGAAGTACTTAACTTTCTACCGGGCTTGGTAATATCAGCCGTTGTGATTCTATGGATTTCCTCAACATTATCTACATGAAAACCTATATTCATGTCATTTATGTTTGTCACAATCAGCATTTCATCTTTATATTCATCCACATCCTCAAGCTTGAGACTTGCCTTAAGATCAATAACAGGGATAACAAAATCTCTTGGCATATCAACCCCTTCAATATACGGATGAGAACTTGGTATTTTCCTTAGCTTCTTTTCATATGGAAGTATTTCTCTGGTATCATTAATATCAATTCCATATGAGAATCCTCCTACACGAAATTCTAATATCTCGATTTCTCTTTTTTCTTCAGTAAACATTAAATCCTTCTCCATCATTTCCCTCCGCATAGATTACATAATATATATCGCCAAATTTCTACTATAATTATAGTATATATAGACAAAAAAGACAAACAAAAACAATATCTTTCTGTTTCATTTAATGTTTTAATCTTGGTACTTTCTGGTATATTATAAATGTTATCGCTTTATTAAGTCAATAAAATGCTCATTAATATTACAAAAAAATAATCAGGTTACAAAGTCTCATAAATATGTTATACTGTGAACAAATACAAAATAAGTACAAAAGTACGCGTGACGTACATTAATTATAAAATGGAGGAATCAACTATGAAAGCTACAATTGATCGTGATGGATGTATCGGATGCGGATTATGTTCTGAAATATGTCCGGAAGTATTTCGAATGGATGATGAGGGACTTGCAGAGGTTTACACCGATCCTGTTCCTGCAGATGCAGAAGAAGCAGCTCAGGAAGCAGCTGATAATTGTCCTACCGGTGTAATTACAGTAGAATAGTACATAAGAGATTATATTATCAGTGGGGATTAACATTCATCCCCACTGATAATATATCAATATATGATTATTTTGTCTCCAATATGTATTGATTAAGTATGCTTTCCAGCATCTCCTGTCTGCCGGATTTGTTCTTTGTAACATTGTTCTTTAATGCATATTCTTCCAGTTCCTTGAAGCCAACCCTGCCTTCAACAATGTCCTTACCAATACCCTCTTTATAGCTTGCATAACGTTCTTCCTTAAAGTCCTCAAATACTCTGTCCTCCAGAAGTCTGGCGGCTACCTTCAAGCCTCTGGCAAATGTATCCATACCGGCAATATAGCCATAAAATAAATCTTCATCATCAAAGGAAGCACGACGTACTTTTGCATCAAAATTCAGTCCGCCTTTACCAAGTCCGCCATTAAGGAGAACCTCATACATGGCAAGTGTGGTATCATAGACGTTTGTAGGGAACTGATCCGTATCCCATCCAAGATTAGGATCACCGGTATTTGCATCTATACTGCCAAGTACTCCGTTGATTCTGCTCATATTAAGCTCATGCTGGAATGTATGCATAGCTAATGTAGCATGGTTTGCTTCGATATTCATTTTAAAGTAATCCTGCAGATCATATTTCCTTAAGAACGCTAAAACCGTAGCTGTATCAAAGTCATACTGATGCTTAGTAGGCTCCTTTGGCTTAGGCTCTATTAAGAGCTGACCTGTGAATCCGATTTCTTTAGCATAATCAACAGCCATTCTAAGAAGTCTGGCAAGATTATCAAGCTCGAAACCTGTATCTGTGTTAAGCAGTGTTTCATATCCCTCACGTCCGCCCCAGAATACATAGTTCTCTCCGCCAAGCTCCTTTGTAATCTCCATGGCTTTCTTAATCTGTGCTGCAGCGTATGCAAATACACTTGCATTGCAGGAGGTTCCCGCACCATGTACGAACTTATCATCACCAAATGCATTGGTTGTACCCCAGAGGCATTTGATACCGGTACGCTTCATTTCTTCCTTTATAACTGCTACGATTTCATCCAGCCTTCTGTTTGTCTCTGCCAGATCATCAGGGTCTCTTGGTGAAATATCAGCATCATGGAAGCAGAAATACTCAATCTGTAATTTCTCCATAAATTCAAATGCTGCATGTACTCTTTCCTTTGCCTTAACCATAATGTCATCTGTATTATCCCAATGACGGCTAAAATTTTCTCCTCCAAAAGGATCCCTTCCCATAAAGGTAAAGGTATGCCAATAAGACATGGCAAACTTAAGATGTTCTTTCATAGTCTTACCCATAACCACTTCATCGGGGTTATAATACCTAAATGAAAGATTGTTTTTACTTTGCGGACCTTCATAATTAATCTTGCCTACTTTAAAATATGCCATTAGCTATTTCCTCCTCGTACAATATAGTTGTAATCAACCTGCTGTAAAAATTATCTGTTAATATTATAATACCTCAGCAATAATTTTACAACAATTAATTTGTAAGCTTATTAAACTAAATATAGCATTTTATTTGTTTATTCCAAAAGCCTTCTTACATTCAAAAGTCCCCATCCCTGCTTATCCCATTTTTGTCCCAGATCCACTGCACTGTTTCTGAGCTTGAGCTTTACATCCCTGTTGCTTAGCTCAGGATAAGCTCCCAGAAGCAGTGCAATCGCTCCAGCTACGACCGGAGTAGCCATGGATGTTCCGCTTTTTATCGTATACATCATTGGATAATCAACAGCCTGATATATTTTTTTTCCTTCTATTTCCGAATAACGGCTTATATTACAAGATATAATATTTGAGCCCGGTGCTATAATATCCGGTTTCTTTATGCAATATGGTGTGGGCCCTCTTCCGGAATAGTCCTTAGATTTACTCCCGAACAATTCAACAGAAACATTATCATCTGATGATCCAACCGTGATTACCTTACGGCTTATCCCGGGTGTGGATATTGACATTGGACCCGGTCCGTTATTTCCGGCTGCCACAACAACAATTATTTCACTGTCCCAGACAGCATTCACCCCTTGAACAAGCAGGGAATTTTCATCCATGGTATCCTTTGCAGAGGTTCCTACACTAATATTTACAACTCTTATATTGTATTTTTTTCGATTGTCAATGATCCATTGAAGTCCTGCAAGAACGTCGGAAATATTCCCGTCTCCCCGATGATCCAGAACCTTGATAATAATAAAATTACAGGCAGGGGCTATTCCGATATATTTACCCTTTGAAGAATAGCCATTACCCCCAATTATTCCGGCTACATGTGTTCCATGTCCATTATCATCATAGGGCTCTTTTTTTCCGTTTATAAAATCCTTGAAGGCTACAACCCGATTGCCGCCCTCTGTAAAATCCTTATGGAGACAGATACCCGTATCTACAATAGCAACCCCTACACCGTATCCGAAATATCCATGCCTATGAGCCCATCTGCATTCAATAATATCATGTACCCTATTCATTTGAGCAGTTATATGAGCATCCATCTCTATATCCAGTAATCCGTCCATTCCTTTAATAACATCAAGCTTATTCTTTTCTATCTCAATTACATAGGCGTCTATCATTGGCAGCTTATACTTTATATGTCCCATATTCTCAAGAATGATTTGTCTGCTTTCATAGTCCTTGCAATGAACTATTACCTGAACCTTATTATTAACTTTCATACTGATTACAACCGTTTTTTATTATCCTATTCAGATTGCTTACTCAATATTCTAATCGCATCATATATACAAGTCGGCAAATAATTCAATGATTTATTACAAAAAGAGGAAATCTGTCAAGCTGTCAATCATATGATACAGTGTAATTAATATTAGGAGGAACTACTATGAGTGATTTGGCAGCAACCCATTGTGACCGTGGTGTCGGCGGATTTAATGATTGCGGATGTATAATATTACTTATTATCATCTTGTGCTGCTGTGGCAACAATAGCGGATTTTTTGGCGGAAGAGACTGTGGCGGCGTCGGAGGTTTTGGTGATGGCTGTGGCTTAATACTCCTTATCCTCATCCTGTGCTGCTGCTGCGGCAACGGAGGCTTTTTCTAGTCCCTGAATCCGAATCAAAACAATATGATAATCCTGACAGAAAATGAGTGGCTCTAAAGCCACTCTTATGTCAAAAAAAGTGTCACGCGTTGCGTGACACTTTTTTATATTAACGTTTTTTATTTCGTTTAAGCCGTTCCACACATTCTCTGTCAATTTCATAAATTGTATTTTCTTCTATAATAAGATCATCATCTTCTCTTTTTTTAGGAAACTCTTTATAGCCGGAACGACCTGCATCATTAATATTACTCTCTCCTTTTGCAAATTTATGCTTATAATTTGATGGATAAAATTGATTATTCATTTATGCCTCAAAGAAATGTTGTCAGTTTAGTATATGATAAATTTTATTAAATGTCATTGAAAGTGTTTCTGATTTCTTATATACTCTAAACATGAATATAAAATAATTGACAATTATGAAATCATACATTTAATATAAAACTATTAAAGAGAATAGGAGTAAAAATATGTCAGGTTCAATATATGGTAAAATCTTTTCAATCTCTACATGGGGTGAATCTCACGGAGAAGGATACGGAGTTGTTATAGACGGTTGTCCGGCAGGCTTATCATTGGATGAGAGCCAAATTCAAGAATATCTTAATAGAAGAAAGCCCGGTCAGAGCAAATATTCCACCACCCGAAAGGAAGATGACAAGGTTAAAATTCTATCAGGTGTATTCGAAGGAAAAACTACCGGAACCCCAATATCCTTAGTAGTATTTAATGAAAATCAGCGATCATCGGATTATTCTGAAATAGCTACTTATTATCGCCCCGGACATGCAGACTATACCTATGATATGAAGTATGGCTTCAGAGATTATCGGGGTGGAGGACGTTCCTCCGGAAGAGAAACCATAAGCCGTGTGGCTGCAGGTGCTGTCGCAGCCTCTATTCTTAAAGAGTTAGGTATCTCGGTATATGCATACACCAAATCAATAGGTCCGATAACCATTGACTATCACAATTGCCGCAAGGAATACTCACTTAATAATCCTCTATACATGCCTGATCCCGATGCTTCGCAAAAAGCTGAGCAATATATCAAAGAAAAGCATGAAGAACAGGATTCTGTGGGTGGAGTCATAGAATGTATCGTAACAGGAATGCCTGCGGGAATTGGAGAGCCTGTATTTGATAAGCTTGATGCTGCTCTATCAAGAGCAGTTATGTCAATTGGTGCTGTTAAGGGTGTTGAAATCGGGGACGGATTTTTAGCTGCCACATACACCGGTTCGGAGCATAATGATCCCTTCGCATATGACAATAATAAGAAACTTATAAAATTGTCTAATCATGCCGGAGGAATACTCGGAGGAATCAGTGACGGATCTGAAATCATTCTAAGAGCGGCTATCAAACCTACCGCCTCCATTGGAAAACCTCAAAGAACTGCAAATAAAAATAATGAGAATATTGAGATTAAGATTGTCGGTCGTCACGATCCTATAATTGTACCAAGAGCTGTAGTCGTGGTAGAATCCATGGTAGCTATAACATTAGTAGATTATCTGTTCCAGGGCATGACCTCGCAGATGAATAAAATAAAAGAGTTTTATAACAAAAACTAAAATAAATTTGTAATAACAGAAGGGGACACTTCAAAATATTGAGGTGTCCTGTCTATGACCCCTGTATTTTCAATCAGTGTGGGAAGGGCGCAGACAGGACACCTCAATATTTTGAAAGTAACCCCTTATTTTTAATATAAAAAGTATTGACAATCATGTTTTTATCTGTATAATGAATATTGCATTTTGTTTAGCANTGCTAAACTTTGAGTTTATTTTTATTAAGATTTTTTCAAAGGAGTATCCTTATGAATATAGGTCAAAAAATTAGAGAGTTACGTATTCAAAAGAGTTTGACACAGGAAGAACTTGCGGACAGAGCTGAGCTTTCCAAGGGTTTTATTTCCCAGCTTGAGAGAGATCTTACTTCTCCTTCAATTGCAACCCTTATGGATATTCTTCAGTGTCTTGGAACGAATCTTGAAGAATTCTTCAGTGACACCACTCCGGAACAGGTTGTATTTAAGAAGACTGATTATTTTGAGAAATACGACCCGGATCTGAAGAATCTGGTAAAATGGATTATTCCTAATGCTCAGAAGAATATTATGGAGCCGATACTTCTTACGCTCGACCCCGGCGGTTCCACATATCCTGATAATCCTCATGAAGGTGAAGAATTCGGATATGTCTTAAGCGGAAGTATTGTACTTCATATCGGTAACAGATCCTATAAGGCTAAAAAAGGAGAATCCTTTTACTTTACAGCAAATAAGCAGCATTACATTACTGCATCAGGTAAAACCGGAGCTACTCTCCTATGGGTATCTACACCACCAAGCTTTTAAGAAAAAGAGGAGGAAGTATTCATGACGGACAATAAACTAATAAACCTTGTGAACATTACAAAATCCTTCGGAGATAATATCGTACTTGACGACCTTAATCTATATATCCGTGAAAATGAATTTGTAACACTGCTTGGACCGTCAGGCTGTGGAAAGACAACCACGCTAAGAATCATTGGCGGGTTTGAAAATCCTGATAAAGGGCAGGTAATATTCGAAGGCAAGGATATAACAAAAACTGCTCCGAATGAACGGCAGGTAAACACCGTATTTCAGAAATATGCCCTGTTTAATCATTTAACAGTTGCGGAGAATATAGCATTTGGTCTTAAAATAAAGAAAAAAAGCAAGGAATATATCAAAGATAAAATTAAATATGCCTTAAAGCTTGTTAATCTTGACGGATTTGAGAACCGTATGCCCGATTCATTAAGCGGCGGTCAGCAGCAGAGAATTGCCATAGCAAGGGCAATTGTAAATGAACCAAAGGTGCTGCTGCTTGATGAACCCCTTGGAGCTCTTGATTTGAAGCTTCGGCAGGATATGCAATATGAACTGATACGGCTTAAGAATGAATTAGGGATTACATTCGTATATGTTACCCACGATCAGGAGGAAGCCCTTACAATGTCAGACACTATAGTGGTAATGAATCAGGGTTATATTCAGCAGATTGGTACACCTGAAGATATATACAATGAACCTCAGAACGCATTTGTAGCGGATTTTATCGGTGAAAGCAATATAATTCCGTCAATCATGGTGGAGGATAGGCTGGTAAATATACTTGGTGCTAACTTTGCCTGTGTTGATGCCGGTTTTGGTCATAACAAGCCTGTGGATGTGGTAATTCGCCCTGAGGATATAGATTTGGTCAAGCCTGAGGAAGGTATTATAAAAGGTATGGTTACTTCCCTGCTGTTTAAGGGCGTTCACTATGAGATGGAGGTTCAGGCACACGGCTATGACTGGTTGGTTCATTCCACTGACTTAGTACCTGTGGGAAGTGAAGTGGGAATAAGAGTTGACCCCTTTAATATCCAGATTATGAACAAGCCGGAATCCGAGGATGAAGAGGCTGTGGAACTTGAGATATAGGAGGCTCCGATGAAAATCAGAAATGCATTGAATGTCAAAACCCCAAAACCCCCTTCGCAAAAAAACGGAGGAAGCTCACTTGGAATAAGGAATGTAAAGTGGCTGTCCTTCCCATACATTCTGTGGATGGTCGGTTTTATAATTATACCTCTTATTGTAATTTTATACTATGGACTGACAACAGACGATAAGAGCTTTACATTGGATAATATTGGTGCCATACTTCATCCGATAAATCTTAAAGCTCTGCGGATTGCCCTTGAGCAATCCTTGATAAGTACGCTGATTTGTCTTTTACTTGCCTATCCGCTGGCTATGATACTTAGCAAATCTAAAATGAAGAGTAACAGCTTTATAGTTATGATAATCATATTGCCTATGTGGATGAATTTTCTGCTCAGAACCATTGCATGGCAGAATTTGCTTGAAAGGACCGGCATTATCAATATTGTATTAAAATTTTTCGGTTTACCGGTATTAAATATCATCAATACCCCAAAAGCCATTATACTGGGTATGGTATATAACTTCCTGCCCTTTATGGTGCTGCCAATATATAATGTTCTTATAAAAATTGACAAGGATATAATAAATGCTGCAAGAGACTTGGGTGCAAATTCCGTGCAGACTTTTTTAAAGATAATACTGCCATTAAGTCTTCCTGGTGTTGTTAGCGGTATTACCATGGTATTCGTTCCATCACTTACAACCTTTGTTATCTCTAACATCCTCGGAGGAAGCAAGATTGTTCTTATCGGAAATGTTATAGAACAGCAATTCCGCATAGGAAATTGGCATATCGGCTCAGGGCTGTCTTTAGTATTAATGATTTTTATATTAATCAGTATGGCCGTATTATCCAAATATGACAAGGAAAGCGAGGGAAGCGGTCTATGGTAAAGAGATTTTTCGAGCGCTTTTATGTTGGGCTTATTCTGCTTTTCTTGTATGCACCAATAATTATATTAATAATTCTGTCATTTAACGGCTCAAAATCCAGAGCCAAATGGGGCGGCTTCACCCTCAAATGGTATAAAGCCCTCTTCCAAAATCAGAGTATTATGAATGCTTTGTATGCTACGTTAATAATTGCGATACTATCGGCTTTTATAGCTACAATAATTGGAACTGCTGCAGCTATAGCTATTAATAGTATGAAGAAGACACCACGCACCATTATGGTTGCAATAACCAATATCCCTATGCTAAATGCCGATATAGTAACAGGTATATCACTTATGCTTTTATTCGTTGCACTTAAATATACACTTGGCTTTTCCAGTGTATTAATTTCACATATAACATTTAATATACCCTATGTTATATTAAGTGTTATGCCTAAGCTGAAACAGCTTAATCCTCATACCTATGAGGCAGCTTTGGATCTGGGAGCTTCACCGGTATATGCATTCTTTAAAGTCATACTGCCGGATATATTTCCCGGTGTCCTGACCGGATTTTTCCTGGCATTTACCCTGTCCCTGGATGATTTTGTTATAACACATTTCACAAAGGGACCTGAAATACACACTCTTTCTACAAAGATATACACAGAGGTACGAAAAGGTATAAAGCCTGAGATATATGCACTATCTACCCTGATGTTTGTAACAGTACTGCTGCTGTTAATAATCATTAACCGCAAAAATGCAGAAAAAAAAGAACCTGACAAAAAAGTGTAATTATTATTATGTTAATTATAGGATTTTTTCCTTTAATTATATTTTACATTAATAAGGAGGAGCATAATGAAAAAACTAATAGGACTGTCCGTCCTGCTGACTCTTATGGTATTACTTGCAGGATGTGCTAAAGATGATGGTGAAAAGGTCTATGTTTATAACTGGGGAGAGTATATTGATGAAGAAACACTGGATCTTTTCGAAGAAGAAACAGGGATCAGAGTAGTATATGAAGAATATGAACAAAACGAGGATATGTATCCAAAGGTTCAGTCAGGAGCTGTAAAGTATGATGTGGTATGTCCTTCCGATTATATGATTCAGAAAATGATTGAAAACGACCTGCTGCACGAACTGAACCTTGATAATATACCTAATATTAAATATATTGATCCGATACATCTGAAAAGTTCACAGGAGTTTGATCCCGGTAATAAATATTCCGTTCCTTACTGCTGGGGAACCTTGGGTATCTTATATAATAAAACCATGGTGGACGAGCCTATTGACAGTTGGGGTGTTCTCTTTGATGAGAAATACTCCGGTGAAATATTGATGATAGACAGTGTCAGAGATGCTTTTGCAATTGCTCTAATATATCTTGGATATGATTTAAATTCCACTAATGAGACCGAACTGGAGGAAGCTAAAATTCTCCTGCAGAAGCAATATCCTCTGGTACAAGGCTACTTTGTTGACCAGGTTCGTGATAAGCTGATTGGCGGGGAAGCTGCAATAGGGGTTATATATTCCGGTGAGGCCATCTATTCCAGTAGGGAAAACCCTGATTTAGAATACGTTGTTCCTAAGGAAGGTTCCAATGTGTGGATTGACAGTTGGGTAATACCAAAAAACTGCCGGAATAAAGAGAACGCAGAAGCCTTTATAAACTTTATGTGCAGACCTGATATAGCACTTATGAACTTTGAATATATCACATACTCCACTCCTAATGCAGGTGCTTGGGAGCTTATCGAGGATGAAGAAGTCAAAAACAGTCCTGTTGCATATCCTCCGCAGGAGGTTCTTGAACGCTGCACAGCATTCAGATACTTAGGTGAGGATATGGAAGAAATCTATATGCAGAAATGGAACGAAGCCAAGAGTGAATAAATAATACAATATATCTATTTTAGTCTGTTCACAATCATTCTGTATTGTGAACAGCCCTTTTTATTACTTACCCAATATTTTAAATTGGGATATTGATATTATATAGAATTCGCATATGTTACAAATTAATGTTAATTTTTTTTAAAATAATTTTTTTAACCGGTAACATACAAATATATCCCACTATACCGCCAAACACATTAAGTATAATATCATCTATATCTATAATGCGATAATAATACCCAATAACTCTCCCAATAACAAACTGCATCATTTCGATTAATATAGCAATGATTATTGAAAGGATTAATGCTTTTTTTAAATTATTAACTCTATTATACACCAATGGGATATAAAATGTTATTGGCAAAATCAGTACAATGTTTCCTATTAATTGTAGCAGTTTTAATTCTATAGAAGGATTTGTTTTTACAGTTTGTATGATCGAATGAAAAGGAGTAATATTTACTGCTTTTGCATTACTATTTGTTTCTTTTAAGACTGAAATAACTTCCTTCTGTATAGGTATCGGGAAAAAAGCTACATTAATAAGCATCATTAAATAGATGTAAAATGATATTCTGAAAATCCAATATTCTATTGATTTCTTTTCTTTTGATTTTATGTACAATCTCGCTTCATTTACTATACATAACAGTATCAAAACAATTAAAAAGCCTGTAGCTTTTAACAATAGATTTTACCTCCAATAGAATCATTGTGTTACACTAATTGTTCCAGAACATGTACATCCATCATTGTGTTTTTGAAATCTAAAGTAATAATCTCCACTTGCCATATTTGTCCATCCACCTGATGATGTGCCACTTCTTTTTGCCGTTATTGATCCAATCAATGTATCAAATAAAAATCCGTCTTTATACAATGATATAGTAAATGTTGTCGAGGCTGGGACATACCCATTAGTTGTTTGGCTGGAACTGCATGTTACATTAATATTACCTGCATCATAATAACGAGTAATCCCAATTAAATCTACCACAAAAGAAAATGGTAAATTCGAATATGATGCTGCTAAGACTGTAGTTGGTGAAATAATTAATAAAGAAAGAAGTAAAGCTAATATGATGTTTCTTATCTTTTTCATTAATAGGCTTCCTATTTTTGTCATTATGTAGTATAATATTGCAATATTATGTGCATATACTAACATATAATCCTATATATGTCAATACTACTTTTTTACATTGTTTAGTAGCTTGTGGTATAAGGTCATTGAACCATTTTTTTCGAAAAACAATAATTTCTGTTGGTATAAACAAATCTGTTATTCCATACATCAGGAATGTATTCTCCATTTACTATGTAAACGCGAGTGAGTCGGTCTCTACTTGGTGTATCTGCAATATATGCATCATTAATATACTAATTAACAATATATATTTATTGTTATTCGATAATTTTTTATTGACATTCGCTTTTTAATGTGATATTGTGTAATCAACAAATTCTTATTAGTTATAACTATCAGGAGGATGTTAGGAAATGAAGAAGTCCACATTAGTATTGGTAACTAAAGGATTATTGGATTTTATGTTCTATAGCGGAATAATAACATGTCTGAGTGTACCCTGCCTGTTTAAGCTGGCGGGAGAATATTACAAGATATTTGATACGTATTATTTTCCGTTTACCGTTATCTTTATGATAGCAGGTGTTTTTGCTCTTGCGATTCTCAGAGAGCTACGTTTGATGTTTCGAACGGTTATTAAGGAGGATCCCTTCGTTATGAGCAATGTTGTTTCATTAAAAAGAATGGGGTTTTATGCATTCATAATTGCCGCTGCCATGGCTGTGAAGCTGTTCTTTGTGATAACTCCCGCTACCTTGATTTTGGTACTGGTGTTTATCATTGCCGGTCTGTTCTCACATGTACTCTCACAGGTATTTGACCAAGCTGTCGCCTATAAATTTGAAAATGATTTAACGATATAGAGGAGGGCCCAATATGATTGTTGTAAATCTTGATGTGGTTATGGCCCGAAGAAAAATCGGGCTTTCTGAATTGGCTGAAAAGGTGGATATCACTCAGGCAAACCTGTCCATCCTGAAAAACAATAAAGCCAAGGCGATTCGCTTCAGTACTCTGGATGCCATCTGCAAGGCTCTTAATTGTCAGCCCGGTGATATTCTGGAATATGTAAATGAAGATAAAGGAGGGATTGATTAATGGAAGAATTATTTCGTAAACATAATCAGATTCGTCATAAATTTCGTCTTTTCGGAGGTCTAAGCCTTATATTCGGTATTACGGCTACTGCTCTGTTCTATAAAGCAGGAATCGGTTTGAATTCATTTTTATTTACTGTTACTATGATACTAATCCTAGTTATTGCATCAAAAAATCTAAAAATTTTAATAACACCGGGAACTTCACTGTGCTTTCTGGGAGCAGTTCTTCTGGCCTTATCTAATGCACTCACATCCAGTTGGAAGCTGCAATTTCTTAATAGCGTAGGAACTCTGTTATTGCTTGAAGTATCTTTAATCAGATTGTTTTGGGCAGAAAAAGTAAAAAGCCTTACAGATTATCTGTATAATATGTTTATGCTGCCCATAAAGACCCTTTCTTCTGTTGGAATGTTATTTGCGGATACCAACCGATTCGTTAAGGAAAAGAAGCTTATAAAAAATGAAAGACTTAGAAACATACTGACAGGCTGTGTTATTGCCATTCCTATATTGATTATAATTATTACTTTGCTTTCCGGGGCTGATATGGTATTTGGCAGAATAACTAGGGCGATGTTTGAATGGTTTTTATATCGTGATTTTTATATTATTCTTCTGCTTATAATACTTGGAACCCTTCTCTGCTACTCTCTTTTTTGCGGAGCAAGCAGAGAAAGTACCATTACCACACATAATAAAGAGAAAGCCAATCCTACAATAGGAATAACCATATCCACACTATTGCTTATAGTATATATACTCTTTTGTACAATACAGATACTCTATCTGTTTACCGGCGGCTTGTTTACACTTCCTAAGGAGTTCACATATTCTGAATATGCAAGACAAGGCTTCTTCGAACTGTTAGCCGTAACATGCTTAAATATCATTCTTATTCTTATATGTGTAAATGTTTTTGCAGCAAACAAATGGCTGGATGCCATACTGACTGCCATAACAGCCGGTACTTATATTATGATTGCATCTGCAGGATATCGAATGCTGTTATACATCGAAGCGTATCACCTTACGTTTCTCAGACTGTTTGTCCTGTTATTCCTCCTGATAGATGCACTGCTTCTAATCGGGATAATTATCTCAATATATCATAAGCAATTTCCGCTGTTTGGGTATTCTGTAATTGTAATCTCTTTATGTTATATGACGTTCTCATTCAGTAAGCCGGATTATTATATTGCGAAATATCTCATCTCTCATAAAGAAGAAATAACAAATGAAGATATCACCTTTCTCACCGAAGAATTATCCTATGATGCAGCCCCTGTGGTTATTCCCTTTTTGAACGAACAATACGTAAACAGTACAAATTCAGGTTTTGAAACATATTATGAAAGAGTGGCTGATAGAGCAGCTAAAAAGGATATTCGAGACTACAACTATTCATATGAAAAAGCATATGAACTAATAAGATAACTACCTGATTCTTTCCGGAAATCCTACCTTCTTTTGAACCTTGCGTAATGTTCTGTTGGCATAATAGGATGCTTTTTCAGCATTGTTTTTAATGATATTATCAATATATGCCTTGTCTTTACTTAACTCATAGAATCTATCCTGTATGGGTTTGAGCATAGCCACTACAGACTCACCTACAGCAAGCTTAAAATCACCATAGCCCTTTCCATCAAATTCTTTTTCAATCTCGGGTATGGATTTGCCTGTAGCTACTCCATATATTTCTATAAGGTTACTGATTCCCGGCTTATCTTCTGAGTGGCGTATCTCGCTGCCCGAATCAGTGACTGCTCTTTTAAACTTTCTTATAATAGTATCTTTGTCATCCAACAGAAAAATACTTGCATTATTATTTTCATCGGATTTTGACATTTTCTTTGTTGGCTCCTGGAGACTCATTATCCTGGCACCGGTTTTCTTAATATACGGCTCAGGTACGGTGAATACCTCGCCATATATCGAATTAAACCTTTGAGCTATATCTCTTGTTAATTCAATATGCTGCTTTTGATCATCACCTACAGGAACAATGTCTGATTGGAATAACAGTATATCTGCAGCCATAAGCACCGGATAAGTGTACAGACCCGCATTGATATTAGTTTCATTCTTAGAAGCCTTGTCCTTAAACTGTGTCATACGGTTAAGCTCTCCCATATAAGTAAAGCAGTTTAATATCCAACTAAGCTCTGCATGTGCAGACACATGGGACTGATAATAAATGCAGTTTTTTTCAGGATTAAGACCTGCAGCAATGTATAGGGTAAGCAGTGCTCTAGCCTTTCTCCTAAGCTCCGCAGGATTCTGCCTTACGGTTATGGAGTGCATATCAACCACACAATAAAAGGTCTCATACTCATCCTCAAGCTCAACCCAATTTTTTAATGCTCCAAGATAATTTCCAAGGTGCAGAGTACCTGTCGCCTGCATTCCTGAAAACAATGATTTCTTTCCGTCTAACATACTTTCACATCCAATTCGTTAATATTTTCTTACTTTACTGTATAACTTTATATCTTCCTGTCTCTTCATAACAATATATTAACTAAACCCAAAAAAGTCAATGCCTATATGGTCATTCTATTTAAGTATATTCAGCAGTTCAAGTGGTGCGTCAATAACGGCTTCGTATTTTGTAACATCTCCAAACCCATAACGTGCAAATATAAATGGCACCCCTGCTTCTTTGGCAGCCTTGGAATCTCCTTCAGTATCCCCGATGTATACCGGTTTTTTCAGATTATTCCTTTCGACCAGCATCCTTATATTATCGGCCTTGGCTTTTCCTGATCTGCCGGGATATTCATAGTCTGTAAAATATTTCTCAAGATGAGGGTTTGCCTTAAAAAAGCACTGAATATAGCCTTCCTGACAGTTACTTACAATAAATAATCTATATTTCTTAGAAAGCTCTTTTATAGTCTTCTCCATTCCCGGATATATTTTTGCATTATGTTTAGCCAGATATTCGGTTTCATATTCGCAGCAGTCCCTCATAATCTTTATCGCTTTCTCTGCGGGAACACTTCTGAATAACTGAACAGCAATATCATCAAGAAGCTGTCCGAACAGGCTCTTTAATTTCTTCGCCGTAATCTCATCCGTCACCTCAGGATATTTGTTTTTTACAACCTCGCTAAAAGCAAAGGCTACTTCCTCAGTAGAATCCCATATAGTTCCATCCATGTCAAATATTATACCATCATACATTTATAAACCTAACCTTTCATTAAAAGTACTACAATAGATATTATCTATTAAGAATCAGTAAAATACAATAGTTAATAATGAAATCCTATAGGTCAAAAATCTAAGGTTGTTTTTTTCATGGTTTCATAATATAATATCTTTGAATTAATAAGATTAATAAATTAATTAAGGGGGCTTTTTTTAATGAGAAAAATCAAACACATATTAAAGGTTTTTAGTATTATGATGATTGTTACGATAATTAGCACACAAGTGCTGACCGTTAATGCTGCTGAAGTAGAAGATGCTCAAGCCGGTGAAGATGCCGGTGTTGAGGCAGAAGATATTGAATCCGGTGAGGTTGCTGCTGCTGAGCAGGAGGATGCGGAAGGAGAGGATGAGGCAGCAGAAACAGTTGATCTAAATGGTACATATAATGCCACACTTGGTATCCAAACATGTACTAATCTATGGATTTACAGATTTGGATACTATAGTGCCGATATAAATGACACATATGGCACCGACAGATTCGCCGTACTGACTTCCGGTTCTGAGTCAAGCGGTAACCTAGTAGAATATGCCGGCACATTCAACGATGCCGTTATTCAAGGAAACGGAATCTATACAGTATCACTGACAAACGCGGATTTTGCTGGAGAGATGTCTGTATCTCAATTACATTTCGCAACAGATATACCTCTTAATGACGTAATCAAATTTACAGATATAAAAGTAAAAATCAATAACAGAACAGTAATGACATTTGATGAAGGTTACGTGGAAGACGATGTTCAGTTCCTTGATGGCGGAATAGTTATTCTTGCTTTTAACAATTGGAGAAATACACTAAAGCAAATAGTTCAGGATCAAGGATTATATATTGAAGGAAGCGGAATAGAACTTCTTCGTGGAAATGGCAATGATAATATTGAGATTACATTCACTGTATCAGGCTTTGCATATGATAAAGCAGAGGAAGTTGTGGAGGAAGAGGAAGTCCAAGTTGCAGAAGATATTAATAATGCTGAGGAAGCAGATGAAACTGCTGCTGAGGAAACTGAGGATACCGAAGATACTGAGGACGCTCCTGAAACTGCGGATACTGATGACAAGGAAAAGGATTCATCTCTGTTGTTCTATATAGGAATTCCGCTTGTGATAATTATTATCGCAGCATCGGTATTGTTAAGTAAGAAGAAAAAAGCATAAACGTATGAAACTAGGTACCGGGTACCGATAATAAGGAACCCGGTACCGTTTTTTTGTCGCTGTTTTTGAGTACGGATTAATTAGCATGATTAAATCACCTATGAATATAATATATTGAGTACATACAATTGGAGAAGCTATGACAGAAGACGGCTTGCTTCATACAGCAGAGCTGTTAAGAACCGCTTTGCCTTATGTGGATATAAGATCAAGATTGGCTTTGGAATTGCTTGTTAAGTTATATGAGCTTATTATTTGCATACAAAATTTTAGGAATAATGATATTTCCGCCTGCGGTTTTGAGAATAAGGAGGCTGACATGGAAGCTCTATTAAATAATATCAGAACCATATGCAACGAAAACGAGCGGACTTTCGTGGATAAAATGCTTCAAATATTTCAAGCCAAGAGAATGTTTGAGATGTATAACACATATATGGAAACTATGAATTTCATGCAGGATGTTGAAGGCTTTGAAGGCTTTGATAATAATGATAATTATGATAATAAAGATAACGAAAAAGTAAATGATAACTGTGATTATAAAAACAATGAATATGTCAGCAATGATTATGACAACAATGATTACAGCAATAATGATTATAACAACAAAAATTACGTCAAAATGTTCGAAGAGCTTAAGAGCATGATAACTCCTGACCAGATGCAAACATATGAAAACTTAAGAATGCTTTTTAGTCCGACATCATATGATGATAATAACAATAACAGTGACTGTAAGGAGTAAATGCATGCCCGATTCTTCACATAATAATAGTTCCGGAGCAAGAAATATTGATCCAAGAAAGCTTGCAATTCTTCTGGAATTGATGAAGGAAGCCGAAGGAAAATCCATGGATAAATTGCTTCCCCTTATATTGAGTACCAACAAAAAGCTACAGGATCAAAATCTAACTTTCACCAAGGATGAAAGCGAATTAATGCTGGAACTGCTCACAAAGAACATGCCGCCAAAGAACAAGGCACAACTGAACATGCTCTTAAAAATGATGTCAAACAGAAAATAATAAAATTCAAGTGGCGGTATATAAATAGGTCAGGGGTAGGGTATGGATATTATCTAAATACACCCTTAGAAGAACATGTATCCCGTTTTGTAATGTCACAATCGAACATTTATAATGTTCGATTTGGGACATACAAAACAGGGTACATGTACTTGTACGGGTGTGTGTGATAATATCCATACCCTACCCCTGACCTATTTATATATACCGCCTTATACTGTCTTGTTGTATATTGTTTTGATTTTAGTGATTTCCTCCTGTTTGACTTCACGGTACATTCGAACATATTCCCTTATATACAGTGCAAATGATAATGCAAGAAATACTCCGCATATCAGCATAAGAATATTGACAGTTGTCTGATCCAGCTTCGGTAGTGCAATCAGCACCAGCATAACCGCATAAAATACGGTAGTTGATACCTTCCCAAACCATTTTGAGCCATTCAGCCGCTTCCCTTTCTTAAGCATTGCTATGCCGGCTATCAGCATAAACAGCTGCATAATCACAAACAGGATTAACAGTAAGTATATATATTTTATTTTTACCAATAGAACAAATAACAGAGCCGCTTGAGTCAGTTTATCTGCCATAGGATCTATAAGCTTACCAAACTCAGTTATCATATCGAAGGTTCTGGCAATAAATCCATCCAAAAAATCTGTAAGTCCCGAAGCAAGAACTATGGCTGCTGCTTTCACATATTCACCCGGTTCATCCGCTTTAATATACTGCATAACAAATGCCGGTATCAATAATAAGCGGATATAGCATAGAATATTCGGTATACTCCATAGATCCTTCTTCGTAAATTTAGCCAATATCTTCATATTCTTTCCTCTCTATTTATATGCACAAGGCCGGTTATAGCAGCCTCATATAAATTATTCTATTTGTAAAATATATGATAACAGAAAATAATTATTTATACTTATCCAAGAAAACTATCATGATCAATAAACACATAAAAACATGTTATATAAATCCTGTGGCTTTTCTGAAACAACCTATCTTATACGTGAATGATAACACATTTTTTGAGATTATCAAAGGTGTTTTTAAAAAATTCCTCCCCATTAGTATTCTGATAAGGGAGGAATTTTTATGACTAATCTGCTTATTCGTGAAGCTTACTTTACAACAATATTAACAATCCTGCCGGGAACATAGATTTCCTTTATGATAGCTCCTGTTATTTTATCAGACATGGCTTTCTTTACCGTCTCCAGAACAGCCTCTTTTGACGCTTCTGCATCTATCATAATTGTTCCTCTGGTCTTTCCGTTTATCTGGACAGCTATTTCTATCTCACTGTCCTTCATCTTTTCTTTATCATAGGTAGGCCAGGTGTTATCAAATACAGAGCCTGTATGACCCATCTGCGACCACAATTCCTCGCTTACATGAGGTGCAAAAGGAGCAATCAGGATTATTGCGGTTTCTAAGGTCTTGCGGTCTATTCCGCCGTTTCTTTTGGCTATATCAAGCATTTTATTGTTGTATTCCATAAAACCGCTGACTACCGTATTCAGACTAAAGCTTTCCAGTCTCGTGGTTATATCATATACAAAACGGTTGCGAAGCTTAATCATGTCCTCAGTAGCTTCAACTGTCTTGTCCTTATTATCCAGAACCAGATTATAAAAGCGGTTGATAAAACGATATACGCCCTCTATTCCCCTGTCATCCCATTCAGAATCCAACTCCGGAGGACCTACAAATAATTCATAAAGTCTTAATGAATCGCAGCCATAATCATTTATCAACTCATCAGGTGATACCACATTACCTTTTGACTTACTCATTTTCGCTCCGTCTTTGCCGATCATACCTTGGTTAAACAGTTTTATAAACGGTTCATCAAAATCGATTACTCCGATATCTTTTAAGAATTTGGTATAGAATCTGGAATACAGAAGATGAAGCACAGCGTGCTCTACTCCCCCGATATACATATCTACCGGAAGATATTTCTGGGCACGTTCCTTACTTACAAGTTCTTTATCGTTCTTATTATCAACATAGCGGAGGAAATACCACGAAGACCCTGCCCATTGAGGCATAGTATTGGTTTCTCTCTTTGCGGGCTTTCCGCACTCAGGACATGTGGTATTAACCCATTCATGAATATTTGCAAGAGGAGATTCTCCCGTGCCGGTAGGTTCATATTTTTCTACCTCAGGAAGGAGTAACGGCAGCTCCTCTTCAGGAACAGGCACCGCACCGCAGTGCTCGCAATGAACAATGGGAATGGGCTCACCCCAATACCTCTGACGTGAAAATACCCAGTCACGAAGCTTATAGTTTACTGTTTTTTTGCCGATTCCCTGCTTCTGCAGCAAATCAGGAATCTCATTTTTCGCCTTCTCGGAATCCATACCGTTCCAATCGCCCGAATTAATCATAATACCCGGCTGTGTATATGCCTCTGTTAACTCCTCTTCCTTACCGTCCTTAGATATGACCTGTACAATCGGAATATCAAACTTCTTGGCAAACTCAAAGTCTCTTTCGTCATGGGCGGGTACACACATTATGGCTCCTGTACCGTAATCAGCCAATACATAGTCTGAAAGCCAGATAGGTATAGGTTTCCCGGTTACCGGATTAATGGCATGGCTTCCGGTAAATACACCGGTTTTTTCCTTGTCCTGAAGCCGGTCGACAGAAGACTTCAATGAAGCTTTATATATATACTCTTCCACTTCCTCTTTCTTATCCGGTGTTGCCAGCTCTAAGGCTAATTCATGCTCCGGAGCCAATACCATGAATGTGGCACCATATAAGGTGTCCGGTCTGGTAGTGTATACACGGATAGCCTTATCACTTCCATCTACTTTGAAATCTATCTCTGCACCATAACTTTTCCCAATCCAGTCTGACTGCATCTTCTTAACCTTCTCAGGCCAATCAAGCTTATCCAGATCCTCCAGCAGACGGTCTGCATACTTGGTAATCCTTAACATCCACTGCTTTAAATTCTTCTTGGTAACCGAAGCACCGCAGCGTTCACAACCTCCATTTACAACCTCTTCATTTGCCAGTCCGGTTTTACAGGAAGGACACCAATTAATAGGCATTTCCTTTTCATAGGCAAGACCCGCCTTGAACATTTTCACAAATATCCACTGAGTCCATTTATAAAAATTAGGATCTGTTGTATTAACCTCCATATCCCAATCATATATAGCAGCTATGTCCTTGATCTGTTTCTTAAAGACTGCTATATTCTCTTCTGTGGCTATTCTGGGATGAACGCCCTTCTGAATCGCATAATTTTCTGCGGGAAGACCAAAGGCATCCCATCCCATGGGATGGATTATATAATAACCGTTAAGCAGCTTATATCTGCTCCATACATCACTTATAACATATCCTCTCCAATGTCCTACATGAAGTCCGCTTCCGGACGGATAAGGAAACATGTCCAGGCAGTAATATTTAGGTTTCTTACCGTCATTTACATTAACCGGATGCTCCTCCCAGTGCTTTCTCCATTTTTTTTCAATTTCCTTATGATTATAAGGTGTTGACATGATTTCTCCTCCTTTAAAAATTTCAATGACAAGCGGTCATATTTATGCTTATTATAAAATATCAAAAAACACCTGATAATATTTTAAAAAGCCCTTCATCCGTATAAGAGACGAAAGGCATGCATTTTCGTGGTACCACTCTAATTCATAATAAACATAATAAGCCTGTTTATTATGCACTCATTATTGATAACGGAAATACCGTCCCTGCCTACTGCTACTTCAGCGGGGAAGCTCAAAGGCGAGTTGGGAGACCGTTGCTGCTGCCTTACACCGACCGGCAGCTCTCTATAAGCACGTATTCTCTTAATACTCCTTATCACAGCCTGTATATAATATTCACTGATGTAAAAACATTTATTTATAAATATATCATTCCTTCTGTTTTTGTCAAGTTTTTATTGTTATATATTTTATTATGGCAGATTTGTCTTAATTGGTTCTACAAGACCGCTTTCCGCAGCATATGCGATTACCTGCGACCTGTTCTCAAGATGCAGTATATCTACTATTCTCCCCATATGGTACTTAATCGTACGTTCACTTAATCCAAGTAATTCGCCGGCTTTTTTATAAGTTTTACCGGAAGCGATAATCCGCAGTATTTCTACCTGTCTGTCTGTCAGTTTTTCATATGTATCGGGTTCCCGATTATCCTTAACATTTTTTTCCGTGCCGCCATCTTTCNTATTGAATTCCAAAAGAATTCTGGACGCCAATCCCGGAGACAGCGGAACCTCTCCGTTTTCAGCCTGCTGTAATTTGTTTATCAAATCCTTGCCGTCCGTGTTTTTAATAAGGTAACCGCTCGCTCCATGCTTAATAGCCTCAAATAAATAATCATCCTCATCGGAGGTGGTAAGCATAAGTATATTTATTTCGGGCATTTCAGCCTTAATTATTTTTAAAGCCTCAATTCCGTCCATCTCAGGCATCATAATATCCATGAGTATAATATCAGGTTTTAGTATCCTTGCCTTAGTGACAGCTTCTCTGCCGTTTTTCGCTTTTCCTGCTACCTCAACCTTATAAGCATCAAGCAAGTATTGAAGTCCCTCTAAGAACAGATGATGATCATCTACAATCATAACCTTGGATTTCATATAAGTTCCTCCTTCTTTAGCGGTACCCGAAGCCTAATAGTGCTTCCTTTTCCGGGTTCTGACATAATCTCAAGTGTTCCGCCCATCTCAGATGTCCGTTCTTTCATTATATTAAGTCCATAGCTCTTCTTTGTTTCATAATTCATACCTGCATGTTCAAAGCCTATGCCATCGTCTCTGACTAAAACCTCCAGATTATTATCCTCAATATCACAGACTAATAATACATTGTCTGCTTTGGCATGCTTTCTGACATTATTCAAGGCTTCCTTTATAATATTCAGAATATGAATACGGATACCGGGAGAAATGACCGCATTGCTGAACATAGGTGTGATTTTTCTCGTTACTTTAATTGCGGTCTGTAATTCATAATTTGTTATTTCCTTATCGAGTGCTGCTATGAAATCCATCTCTATAAGATCTGAATTTCTTATATCATGAATATATTCTCTTATTTGCTGGTGAGCTGTCTGAGCAGCCTCAACTAATTTATCCAGCTTCTTAGAGTATTGCCCGGCACCTGTGTCCATAAGCTCCTTTTGAACTGCCTGTGCCTGAAGGTTAATAAAACCTAAGACCTGACCAAGATTATCGTGAAGGTCGCGTGCCATTCTATTCCTTTCATTCTTTACAGCCAGCCTCCATTGCTGTTCATAGTATTCCTTTTCGTGTTTCTTTTTTTCTGTTATATCGTATATAACAACTAATCTGCCTATATCACGACCGTTCTTATCCTTAAGTATTGATAATAACGCCTCATACACTACCGATTCATCCGGCTTTACAATATCAAATTCTTCCCGCGATACCGATCTGTCCAGAACAGCATCCAAAAGCTTAGGAAAATGTGCACAGATATCCGATGCATTTTTAGTTGTAACTTTCTCTATGGGTAGTCCCAATATATCAGCAAATGCAGGGTTAACATCTATAATCCTGTCCTGCATATCCATAACCATAACTCCTGCTTCCATATTCTCAATTAATGTCGCACGGGCCAAGGGTACCAAATCAAACATCCGGTAGCGTACCATGCTCCAAAACATAATAATGCCGGCAGGTCCAAAAAAAATCGGAGTAATATCATATCCCTTAATTGGACTCAGACCGGTTATATATAAAAGATTTGGCACTACAATTAAACTTGTACCTAATATAAGTGCTACGACTTGTTTTCTGTAGATCGTCTTTCTGATAAATACCGCTCTCAACAAAATTAATAGTGTGATTATATTTAAACAGTGTGAATAAAAAGCATGAAAATAAAAGTAGGGACCGTATTGCTTCCTGATAACAGGAAATGAGCTGCTATAATCCAAGTGAATATTGTATCTCACCAACCCATGATATTTATCGGTCCAAACCAGTGCTATTGTTATCATGGGTATAATAAATAACCAGATGTTCTTTCTGAGTTCCACAAATTTCTCATGACCGGTAAATTCAAGACATAATAGGAGGAGTATAACCGGAGAAAAGCCATACGCAATATACTGTATGTTTGCATAAAAAAGCTTAATGTCCAAAACAGCTGCTGCCATTTCCAAAGCATTCGGTATCGACCATAGGGTAACAATAAACATGGAAACAGCAAAGGATTTGGCACCCTTTGCATGCCTATATTTTATCAGCGTGTAAACACCTAAAGATATTGTCACCAATCCGGATAGAAATAACAGCCCCGTATAGGGCGTAAATCTGTACTGCAATATTACTCCCCCATAATTAAGAATAAGCTAATCGACTTTACATGAACAGTATAACACACTATCTATTTAAATTAAATAACTCGTTTATACTGTACCTTCGTACAGTGACAAACCGTCATAAAAACAAACTAAAATAATATATTGTTACATAAGCGAATGAATAGAAGTATGAGGGCTTATTATGGGTTTTATATCAGAACTGATTTATGAATATGGATTAATAGCCATGTTTCTTATTATAATGCTGGAATATGCCTGCTTTCCGGTATCCAGTGAAATTGTACTGCCCCTTTCGGGAGCTATGGCATCCATAAACAATACCCATTTTCTTGTGATTCTTCCCCTAAGCATATTAGCCGGTCTATTAGGTACAGGTGTCTGCTATACTGTAGGGTGGTTTGGCGGAGGAGCTATTATAAATGCTATAAAAAGAAAGTTTCCTAAGTCAGAAAAGTCGCTTAACGCCTCATATGACAAGTTTCAGTCAAACGGGGCATCCGCTGTCTGTATAGGACGTGTAATACCCCTTGTCCGTACTTATATCGCGTTTGTAGCTGGAGCGGCAAGGCTTAAGCCTTCGGTATATTTCCCCGCCTCTTTACTGGGGATTACCATATGGAACACACTTCTGATAGGACTTGGCTACTCCCTGAGAG
>JGI24709J26583_10000285_pt1 | contig 41975 bp, 33 predicted proteins | sample BioPla2DNA1_FD_26583 | JGI IMG/M metagenome (IMG submission 26583) | reverse complement strand
AAATTCTCTATAAAGTCTCTATTCTTTCAGAAATTTATGGTAAATAAAATGGGCCTATTCATCTTGATGATTTATGCCCACTTCATTTACTTACATTATTTGGTTGTTTGATAATCCAGCAGTATGGTTAATTATAAAATACTTTCTCACCTTTAGTATACAGACCATTGTTCATTATATTGTATTTCATGCTCTCCCTCGCCAGCTAATTCTGGTCTGCATATGCAACATCCTTCTGGATCATGCTCCTCCATATCGGCAGTGAAGGTAGGCATGTGTTTCCATTCACACATTTCATGTTCTCGCATGAATTTCATGGGTGGTATGCCATCTCTTTGTTCAGCGTACATATCCAACACACATAGTTGGTCCAAAGGGTTTTGAGTCAGTATCTCTTCATCGGTGTAAAATTCCTTGGCAACAATATCCCATTCCTCATCATAACCAGGATACTTAACTTTAAGCTCTTCAATTCCTTCAAGCAGTGCGGCCTTTTTCTTTTCGAATGATTTTTTATTATTTACACTGGGCTTTGTAGTCTTTTGAGTGTTGCTATTATTGTCGGTTGATTGTTTTGGAGTTGTTGGCTCTTGTGGACTTTGAGTTTTGCTATTATCGGTTGATTGTTTTGGCGTTGTCGGCTCTTGTGAATTTTGATTGTTGCTTACTGTTTTAGTTTCCGTTTGCTCATATACTACCCTTGATCCAGGTCTAACAGTTTGAAGTGCCTCTTCAAAAGTTTTATTCTCATTTCCAACTATTGCCCGTATCAACTCTATTTCATATTCCTCTAAGTTTGAATTTGCCATAGCCTCTTCATATATATCTTCTAGCTTTGCTGATGGTTCAACAATTAATTCAGAGACGTTTCCAATTCCATCTCCCCCTTCGTCAGTTTTGTTATATGTTACTTTATCATCTGCTATATCGTCATCTACTGTTATGTAATCTGCCAATTTATCATCAGCTGTTTCGTTTTCTGTTACTGTTCCATATTCGGCAGAAGCTAAGCCAGTATCTTCGTTATTCATTATGGTCGTTTCATCCAATAATGCTTGAAATTGTTTTTGCCGTATTACATAACTGATAACTAGCAATGTGAAAACTAAGGCGATTGATCCTAATGCAATAAATATAGTTTTTTTACTCTTCATATGTATGTCACCTCATAAGATTTATGATAATAATCACATGGTTCATGGTGTTAATGCTTATTCTTCCAAAGCTTTATTCTTAACAATATTTAAATAAAGCCTCATATTCTCTTCATCTTGCTTATTATAGTAATAGCCACAATAATCTGCAACTTGTATGGCTAGAAGGCTGAAAATATCACATGTAATAAATATAGCATCCCACATGTTATTGTAATCACTATCAGAATAAGTAAGTAAATATTGTTGATAAATCTCTGTAGGCAGATATCGCTTAAAATATTTACCCATTTTACCAACCGATACAGTAAAATCAGTGGTTGTACCAATATACCAAGCCATCATATCATGTAATTCCTCACGGACAACATTGTGAAACATCATCATAGCATAAGGTAATTCATTTCTAGCTATTCCTTTAGCAACATTTTGTAAACACCACCAAAAATTATTGCAGCAAGATAGATAAAATAGTTCAGATGGTAGCTTAGTGATATAGTCGTCGTCACTTGCTTTAGGAAATAGAGGCAAAATCCCATCCTTATCCATCAACGCTATGCTCAAGCTATCACTTCCAATAAGTTCCAGTTTTTGAATTGGAATAAGAGTCAAATCAAGACGATTACCATCTTTAAATAACATCATCCAATTAAAATGCCCTTTACCACTGGGATAACGCATTGCTTCAGGCATTTGTAACATAAGCCTATCACCAAAAACATCTATCCAACTTTTATCGGCAATAAACGTCTCAAATTCTTCTACTACATATACAATATCATAATCCTGATAAACATCCTTTGGAGCGTTTGGATTCGTACGGGAGCCATTCATATAAACCGCCCGTACACGAGAATCTTTCTCTGCTACATTCAATATTAATTCGAACATTTCTTCTTCTGACCTCATATTATATCCTGCCTATTCCCAAATTAAGTTTCATCTATCTTTTCACCAGTTTCAGAGTCTAGTTCATTATCATCTTTTTTACTAACCTTTTTAACTTCATTTATTTCTTTACTTTCCTTATGAAGATGATAATTCATAAACTTATCCATCTCATCTTCTCTACCATTACGGTTCCAGTCGAATATAGGCATGTTATCACCCTTTCTTATAACTCACCCTTTATTTCCCCTAGTCAGATCATAACTCTCCCCAATCATCCTCTTCACATCCTTATCAGGCACATTTCCATCCATTATAATGGAATTCCAGTGCTCCTTATTCAGATGAAACCCTGGAACCACAGATTTGTAAGCACTTCGCCAGAAGTCCCTCCATTCAGGATCACATTTCACATTGATCCAGATATTTTCTTGACGTTCGAATATCCAAGCGAACACCTTATTATTCTTCTTATGGCGCATAAGAGTCCAGGTTTTGTCCTTGAAAGGATAATCTTCATAGGTATCTGGAAGTGACATACAAAAATCTATTATATATTTTCGGATATCATTCATCTGTTCGACCCTTGCCATGTAAATTCCCCCATCTTTTTAAACACATATACATTATACAGTTTCATATTTCTAGCTTTTTAACCTTTAATACCACTTCTTCCTCTCATCCTTCTTCCTCATATTATTTAGCAAGAGAAAAATCTTTTGAGGAATGAAGAATACTATCATTATTCCGAAGGATATGGAAATGGCGATGCTTATGGTTTCTACACCTTTATTAAATGCTTCTGCAAATTTATTATCAAGAAGAAAATAGGTTGTATAATATATTCCAGCTCCAGGTACTAATGAGAATATACCAGATATAAGAAATATAGTTACAGGCAGTCTTCGTCTAACTGCGAAGATTCTGGCTATGAATGACACCGTTAAGGCAGCTGCAAGAGTTGCAAGCACTTTGGAGTCTATACCCTCAAACACTAACAGATATACCACCCAGCCTATGCCCCCCGTTAAGCCACAGTAGAAAAATTCTATTTTAGGTACATCGAATAGCAATGCTATTGATATGGTTGCTATAAATGCAACTACTAATTGTATTAACATAGAATAACCTCCATCTATTAGAACTTGATTATGTGGTAGAAGTCTACATATAAATATTACAAGTAATTTGCACTCCCAGTGTTAATATCAAGAAATACAAATCATATTTTAATGAGCAACTGTTTGAAGTCGTTGGTACTTAGGTCATGTAGTCTATGACCTTAGGTACCACTACGTACTTCAATCAAGTGAGAACGTGTTGCGAATGAAATATATTTGGATTACTTGTCAATATACAACATGTGCAAATTACTCAATCGCCTCTTTTATAGAATATAATTCCATAATCTAATCATTATACTTACTCCGACAGATATACTTGTTGCCACAAGTAAGGTATCTACTAGGGATATTGTTCCTGCAAGATAATCTCCATTAAAGAAGTTTCGAACAGAAGTAGTCAGGGCAACTCCTGGAACAAGACATATGATGGAACCGATAATAATCTGATCCAAGCTGTCTCCCATACCAAGAAAATGAAGTAGTATGGAGATAAATGTAACCAGTGAAGCACCTATTGTAATTTTAAGAGCTTTAGGGAAATGTCTTCCTTCTGTGAAGTTTATAAATAAGTAAAGAAATAGTCCAGCAATAAATGAAACCAGGCTATCGTATATACTTCCTCCAAGCATATAGCAAAAAGCCGCACTACCAATTCCGGAAAATAGAACCCTAGCCCAATCTGAGGCCTTAGGTATCTTCTCAATTCTCTTAAGCTCCTCCATGGCCTCCTCTACAGAATATTTACCTGCTACAATATTTCTTGAAAGATTATTAACCTCTGCAACCCTTCCCAGATGAAGTGAATCAATAGGAACCTCTTTTATCTGGGTCGCGAAGTAATTACCATCTATGCTCATAGTGACAAATATCCCATTAGATACTGCATATACATCAATACTAACAACTCCATAATGCTTAGCAATTATCTCCATGGTTTGCTCAACACGAAATATCTCACCGCCATTGTGAAGAAGAACCTCTCCCGCCTTCAAAACTAGGCGAAAAATCATATCACTATTCCCTTTAATCTCACCGCATTGCTCATTTATATCAACATTAATCTTCTCTATAACAGCATTAACTATCTCTTGCTCATTCACTATAATAACACTCCTCTTTATACCGCTCATAATGCATATATCTACCAATTATTATAACTCAAAGGGAACTCAGACTCAACAACACAATATTTATATAAATACCTAGAAATATATTATAAACCAAAAGCCACACAACTATCTCAATTGCCAATTTACATACTATAATAGCTTATGATTTCCTAATATGTTTTATTGTTTTTTGATTAAACAATGTCATTAATATAGCAAGTATAGTATATCCAAAATGTTATATACAATAAACGATATGGGGCAGATAGAATACTAATTAGAATTAATGAAAAAGACCTTTATTAATAAGGGCGTTCCAGTAATTCTTGGAAAATACGGTGCAACCCTTAATAATAAAGATCCTGAAAGTGTAAGATTATATATTACATCAGTAGCCAGAACTGCTTACGTGATGGGAATGGTCCACATGTTATAGGATCTAGGTACCCATTATAACCATTTTAGTAAATTCTTTATGGACACAGAGTTTAATAATTCACTTAGTGAAATCACTACTCTCAACCAGAATAATTAAGGTTTGGTGATACTAAGCTATATACATTTCTAAGCTCGTCTATCTCTTCTGGACTAAGCTGTATGGTTGGAGAATTATGATCTGATGTATCTTGATTCTCCACAATTAATACAGTTCCCTTATAATCAAGGGTGTGAGTATGCCATATCCCCCGTTTAACGTTATAAAGCTTTAGAGGCTCCATGGCAATGGCGCTTATCTCTCCTATGCTATCTCCATTACCTCCAGCAAATAAGGTACAGTTCCCATCTAATAATACGAATACCTCATCGGTTTCATCGTGTTTTTGCATTGTCTTAAGGTTCTGGACCTCCAATTCATCAATATAGCGAAGGATAGCCACTCTCCATGTTTGATAATCTACTACTGGCTTGTATCCTTCTCCCCCATAAGAGCTAACATCAATATATTCCTTCTTCAATTATCCTACCTTCTTTCTACTAAAACTAATTATTTAGCCTATTAAAGCCTAGATATCAAGACGAGAGAAAAATGATTCCAATGGTGAGTATTTGCATTCGTCGGTACTTTGGTTCTGTCTTTTAGAACCTTAGGTACCGCTACGTAATGGAACTAAGCGAGAGCGTCTCACCAGGGGAACATTTTTCTCTTGTCTTGTCAATATCAATACCTTGATAGGCTAAATATTATCAACCAAATTAACAGTGATTACATGCTCCATGGACTTATCAAGGCTTTCAATATCCTTGCGAAGAATTATATCATGACCAGACCCATTATTCCGTCCATTAACATAATCCTTCCCATCTATAGCAATACTTCCCACTTCGTAATTCTCATATTCCAGTAAGTCTGGATTATGATATTCCACCCTAATGCTTCTATCTGCAAATATTAAATTAACTGATGCCTTCTTCTTTCCATCGAACTGCTCTAACATTAGCTTTGGTTCTAGCTTCAAGTCACCAAGCACACCCTTAACTCCGAACATTTCCGTAAGAACTGTCAGCAATAACCAGCTAGCAGAACCGGTAAGGTAGTGATAGTATCCTCGTCCCTCAGGGCCGATATATTCTGGTATTCCTGGGTAGATTCGGCTCTTACTAAAATCCCTACATTGCTTGTATAGACTATTAATTGCCTTATATCCCTCTCTAGCATAGCCCCTCTGATAGAGGGCATTACCATACATTACGGTCATATGGGAGAATACTGCTCCATTCTCCTTAGTGCCATATGCAAAGCCAAACATTCTTCCTAGATCCTCTTTAACCTCATGGAAATTCGTGTTTAGTTTATAGCCTCCTACCTTTTCATCATATAGATAATTATCTGCTGCCTTAGTAATCTCATCAACCTGCTTCTCAGTTGCATTACCTGACATAATGGCAAATACCTGGCTAGTTAGCATCATTCGGGTTCCCTTATCATTGTCCCCCTCTACTCTCCTACCATGGTTATCATAATATCCATTGTACCAGGAGTAATCCTCACTATTAGTTATCCATTCAGTTTTCCTAATATGATTCTTAATCCAATCAGCCTTACGCTTTAGGTTATCCGCCAATACATCACAGGCTATCTCAATTTTTTCACCAGATAAAGTATGCTTAACTCTTTCACAGTAATCCTTAAGAAGGAACTGCTTATCAGCAACACTTTCATATAGTTCCTCATTATCGGAAAGGAGCTGGGCCATTTCAGCAAAGAAAGTAAGCTTTTCTATACCCTTGTTCTTAAGCTCAAGGATCAGGTCAGCTATTTGCTCCAGGTTACTTCCATACATATTGGTAAATGCTACACTCTCACCCCGGTCTTTAGCCATATCTAGGGCATCATTCCAATCTGCACCACGGATCTTGATATGATTATGCTCACCAACATCATAGAAGGCACATAGATTCTCTATTAGGATATGCTCTATAATAGTTCCCTTATATTCCTCTCCAGTGGAGGTTCTTAGGCGGTTACCATCCTCTTGCTTCCAGAGGGTATCCTTATCCTCACCTCTTACTGCCTGAGGGTCCTTAAAATAATAATTATCCTTCAGTAATACCTCCAGATCGCCACTTTGCATAATGTAAAGTCTTGTGGTTATAAATGGCCATACACCATGGTCCATCCATACCCTGGTGATATTATTTCGATCAGCGATAAATTCACCCTGACCATCTCCAATAATTGTAGCATTGGTACCATCTATACGAACTCCTCCAAAGTTACTAATAAGCATATCTCTAACACCGGTGGGGTTCATAAGCAGAAGGGCTAAGCAGTCCTGCCATAGATCTCTCCATCCCCTTCCCCCACGACCGTAATCGTGATGAGGCAAGAAGGAGCAGCCATATATTCTACGAAGCATAGGTTGGAAGTTAACCCACTTCATCCAGTTATCAAAATCAGAGGAGCCTGTAGCATACCCGATATTAACACTGTCCTTCCAATATTTTTTAGTATCCTTAAGAGAGGTCTTCCAGGAAGTCTCATTAAAAAACTTCTCAGCGCTTTCCCTAAGCTCCTTTTCAGAGGAACCATATCCAAGGGCTATAACATAGGTCTTCTCTTCCCCAGGTTGAAGAACAGCTCTTTCGAATCTTATTCCACCCAGAGCTTCATATCCATCAATACTATGTCCTGCTTTTACAGGCTCTATAGAGGAATCAAGCAAGGCTCTTGGGTTTTCAAATGATCCACCCTCTCCGATAAAATCAGCAGCACATGGGTAGAAGCCAACTGGCTTTTCTCCCTTATCACTTCCACCGAATACACCATAGAATACTTGATTCTTCTGATGTCCCCTTTCATCAAATGTCAGGGTAGGATTAATAACCACACCCCTATCAGTAGTACTCACCCTATGTAGAAGAGAAGTAACATGACGATGATCTCTTATATTATCAGCAGAACGACCATATAAAGGTATGGCTGCCACAGGGGTAAAGCTTAATTTTTTATCCCCAATATTCTTTAAGGTTACTACCATCAGCTCAACCTTCTCCCTTGTATAGGGAGCAAATGAGATTATGTCTGATCTAATACCATATTGACTAGAAACTCTCGAAACCTTATGCCACATAAACCCAGCCTCAAGATAGGTTTCTTCCTTATTTTCTGTGAACAGCTTAGATTCCTGCTTAGCAGATTTACCTGTTGCTGACCAAGCCTTATTATCATCTATAAGGCACCAGAAATTTCTTGATGATTTATTATTATGTAAGTTCTCACTACTAACCGGTTCCAGCAGAAAGGTATTCTGCCCCATCTTACTATCCCCTCCCAGGGTAGGTGTAACACTACTTAGTACCCCTCCCTCATTGGCAATAGGAAAGTACAGATAACTAATTAATTCAGGATCCTTAAGTCCAAAAGTTCCATCCCTATCAAGATAAACATATTCCATGAAAAATCCCTCTCCTTCTTATATATACTTCTTATATATACTTCTTATATCTTTTTTATCTTTCTTGTATCTTTCTTCTATCTCTCATCTATCTTTCATCTATCTTTTATCTTTTAACTATCTTACTTCTATCTTACTTCTAACTATCTTTTATCTTTCTTTTTTAAACTTTAAAAACAAAAGCCATAATATATAAAAAAGTATATATTTGTTGATTTGCATCCATCCACTATATACAAGTAATATGAAACTTATTCCAATGAGCAACTGTTTTTTAGTCGTTGGTACTTAGGTCATGTATTATATGACCTTATGTACCACTACGACTAAAATCAAGCGAGAGCGTGTTGCGAATGGAATATTTTCATATTACTTATTGTAGTCTAAATATGCAAATTAACAAATTTACAAATTCATTATATTATGGCTGTCGCAATTGCATCCCCTGGAACTACGAAGGATACAATGTCTCCATTAATTCTTATATGAATAGGCATCTCCCTATCCGTAGGATTAAGCAATACAGTAACTATACTTCCATCAGGATTTTTAAATGCTGTAATCTCTATATCCTTATTAGGCTTGCTAAATCCTATACGTCTAGCATCCTTCTCAATATATTTACTAAAATGTCCTATATAGTCAAAGGAAAGCTTAGTTACATATTCTCCGGTTTCTGTATCTACCATAATAGGAGCATCGCAGAAGTTACCAACATGATTAGGGCCCCCCTGCTTATCAAGAAGTATATTCCAATCAATAAATGCGGTCATACCACCGTTCATATCCCCTATAATATCATGGGCATACATTCTTGCATTACGAAGCTCATCAGTATCAAAACGGCTATATTCTATACAGCTCTCAGTGAAAATCAACTCTTTATTAGGAAATAACTGTCTACATATATCAATTGATTCAAAATGATCCCCTGAATACCAATGGAATGCTATACCATCCACCATCTTGTCTGTTTCTTCATCAATGATTATCTGGCCCCATTCAACCATTCTTTCCTTGTTGTGATCCCAGATATTAATCTTTACATCACCAAGACCATTCTTCACCAAGGTAGGATATAGATAATCCTTCATAAAGGCCTTCTCTTCCTCTGGAGTAAATATACAAGAATCCCAGGTCTGAACCGCTAAAGGTTCATTTTGAATAGTAATTCTGTTAACCTTAAAGCCCCTCTTCTCATATTCCTTGATATAACGGCAGAAATAATCTGCCCAGAATTGATGATACTCAGGCTTTAATTTACCACCATGGGTTCTAGAATTATTAGTTTTCATAAATGCTGGAGGGGACCAAGGTGTTAGCATTATATCAAATCCTTGACCAACCTTATCCTGTGCATCCTTCATTAAAGGCAGGATATACTTTTCATCTCTTTCAAGGGAGAAGCTTTTCATATCTCTATCCTCTGGATCATTCATGGCACAGTACATATCTACAGAGAAATCACAGCTATCAATATGGGATCTTACCATCTTGTAACGATTCCCATCCTCTCCATAATAAAGGTCAATAACCTTTTTCTTGTCCTGGTCACTTAGTTTGGTATATACATATCCTGCAGCATCAGTGATTGCACCACCAAAGCCTATCCACCTTTGATACTCAAGCTCGGGAAATAAATCTACTACTGAATTCTCTACCCCCTTCTCTTCCCTTACTAATTCATATTCTTTAATAGTCTTTTCCTTCTTACCATTATTAAAAACCGTAGTAAACACCTTCATCTTAGTACCCATACCTTTCTATTTCTTATCAAATAAAATATCAATAATCCAACATCAACTACTAGCTACACAATTGGGATTATCTTTAATACAGGTTTTCAAATTCTACTACTAATTCTTTAATTTCACCCTCTCGGATTTTAACAGCCATTTCTCCCCTGATATAGTCCCCTTCTATTACTTCACCGGTATCTATCACCCGAATCCTCTCAATCTTTGGACAATCCTGACCATATGTGTTCCTCCTTGAAGGATTATGATAGGTTACCTTACAGGTTGATAATAAAGTGAATGATGCAGTATCATTTTCATCAAATAACCAACCTGGAAGCTTAGGCTCTAGGTGAAGCTCTAATTCATTATTATCAAAGGTAAATAGCTTATCTCCCATGAACATCATCATCCATATAGATATTGCCTCAGATGTAGAACCACTAAGCCTAGCAACATAGCCTCTTCCATGGATAGCCTCATTAGGATTTACACTAGAAGCTATAAATGATGAATTTTCAAGTATACTCCTTCCATATTGCTCTGGATCCCTAAAAGCCACCATTGCAGTTGGTAAATCCTTATAGAATTCTTCATATAGCCCTGCCTCAAGGGTTGACAATAGGTATTTATATTCCATATGTAAGAATATGCTTTCTCTCTCCAGCCATCCTGCTGTAAATGCCCTTATACGGCCATTTTCCATAGAAATATGGTCTATAGGAACACTAGTCTTATACATACCAAGCTTTCTGTCGTAGAGATTGCTTACTTTAACATTGTCATACAATCTTTTAGCTTCCTCGGTATCTTTTAAAGCTGCAAGCATCTTAGCTGGCCCTTCTAAAAAATGGGGCAAGGGAACGACCTCAAAGGATTTAACCATAACAGTAGGTAAACCATAATGTCCGATCACAGGATTTCCATCCCTATCAACCACCGGTTCAAATTCTTTGGCCTTATATGTGAAATATGTTGGGATAATTCCATCTCCATATTCCATTGCCCGCTTTATTCCATCATCGATTTTCTCATTAAACTTTTCAAATATTTCTTTAACTTTAGATGTACTAATGGTCGCATAAACCCCTTTTAGGCAGTAGCGAACATCCTCACGATATTCTTCTCTTATTGAGGAAACCCTATCCCAATAAGCAAAATCATCTATTTCTTTATTGTACAGTTTAGTTGTAGCAACATATACTCTGAGAAGATAGTCATGAACTTCTAAAGGAAGCTTAATCTCATCAGCTCTCATAACATTATTAATAATGAATGACATTAATCTCTTTAGCTCAAGTGTTTCACTCATTCCAGATCCGAATAGACCAGGTAACCCGTTCATAGCATCATTCCAGCCAGGCTTTCCGGCCTCCATCTCAACACCCATTCCATAAGTATCGAGAGTAGCGTATTTACTTAATCCAAGAGAAATCATTTTCCCCATAAGAGTAGTGGTTACATAGGAACCAGCTTCCGTCTTAAGCCAGTTAGTGCCATTATCAACAAAGCCTTCTCTTTTAAGCTTCTTTTCATCCTTTATTATGGACCCGTATTGCCTTACTTCTCCCTTTTTATTAATCACATACCTCTCATTTCTTGGCAAAACATATACAGGACTGTCATAGAACCTATACTGATCATCCTCAAAAAGTAATTCCTCTAGCTTATCCGGATAGACCTTTAAGTAGCCTTCCACGAGATCCATATTGTAATCCCAATGGTCGCTCCAGTATCCTTCTACGAAGCCAGCTTCAATATTCTCATCACATAATTCAAGCAGCATCTCCAAAAACTCATCCTCATCCTGTGACAAGCTTATATTATTGATAGCTATACAGTTAGATATCTGTCCCGGAGTAAAGGATCCAGCCACAATCTTCTCTAAAGGTTTTATATCACCTACTATGGCACTTTTTAGTAACTTATTCCCTTCATCTCTTTTCTCAGCCTTAATCTTAAAGGTAGATGGGCGAACCTCCAATGGGTTATATCCATCAATCTGTATCAGCTGGAAGAAGGTTTTTATATTAAAATCCTCTATGTTTTTATTAAAAAATACATCATTTCTGCGGTTTTGATTAACATCCCTGAAGTTACCATTACCCTGGGAATAATATTCCCCAGCCGTTGTAAAGAAATTATAGTCCCTTTCTGGATCTCCATGCTTGCGGCTAAATAGATGAACTATTGATTTGTTACTTTCCTTATTAAATACAAAGGGATATCCCCCCCTTAAGAAATTATCCAAATAGTTCTGTTCAATATATTTATCAAATACTGGACTGGATGTCTTTGTTCTAACATCCTTTGTCATCCCATCTACTAAATCATCAGCTCTCTTTATCTTAGTAGTAAAATAATCCTTCTGGCAAAATGTATGGACCTTATCATTAATCTGCTCTACTGAACCTGAAAAGCCAATTACTGTATGAAACTGACTTCTTGCTGATGGCTCTAAGCTAAAAGAAATAGGAGTAAACCCACAAGGAACTTTATTGTAAAAACACTGTTTTTTATTAATTATTTCCTTTACAGAGTCTTCCATAAATGAAATAGGATTAACTAGTGAGGTATCATAGTCAAATATCACTTCTGTATCATATATTACAGGTAATACCTTTCCATCTTTGATAGTAAGGTAAAAATATCCCCCTTCAATTTCACTAATTTCTGATGAATCATTGCTGGAGGATCTCACAGTATAGTAGGGTACATTATTATCAATATTCTTAATATGTGACCAGCTTTTTAAGAGGTTTGACATTTCCTTATAAGAACTGTTGCTGATCCCGTAAGGAATAATCTTTGGTAGACCATCAATAATCTCGATATCCCTTTTTTTATCTCCTATATTCTCTATTGATACATGGCGAACCAATGCTCCTACATTCTCTTCCGGTAACACTACATATTTGACATGAATTTTCAAGCCAAACCTAGTATTTACTTCTTCAATTGCAAAGCTATTCTTCTTAATGAAAAATCTTCGCCTTGCACTTTTATCCAATGTAAAAAAAGGTTCAAAATACTGACCGTCACATTTGATAAATGTACGAAAGCCTTTAATAGACGTGTTCTCGTAAGCTGTATTAGCTGGATTAAACTCCATAATTGCATTATTCTTATTATGTATACCAAAGCTATTAACTCCCTGTCCTCGGTTTGTGTAATAAACCCAGATTGGAATTCCTTTAATTCCTGCAAGTCCCGGAAGAAAACTTGAAAATGCTGGTAAGCTATCAAAGTTTTCTATTGCATATGTATCCCCATCCAAATAATAAAACCCCATAATATACCTTCCTTTCATCACAGTTCCCTGCTTTTTACTGATAACCTAGATTAACACCTTACAAGAATCCCTTACAACTAAAGAAGGGGACAGTGACGTCATAGTCCCTTCACTATTATCCTCTGATTCCATTAATCTGAATAACTCTATTGCACTGGCATTACCAAGCTCCGTAACAGGACTGTGTATTGTTGTTAGGGGCGGCGTGTAATACTGCGCTAAGGTAATATCATCATATCCCATAACACTAATCTGATCTGGAACCTTAATACCTGCCTCATTAAGAGCACTAATACAACCCCAGGCCATCTCATCATTGGCACAGAAAAATGCATCAGGAAGTTTTACATTGTTTAATATTAATACCCTCATCTCGCTATATGCTAAAGCGTATTCAAAATATCCCTTTAATATAATTGACTCGTCTAGAGGCAGATTATACTTTCTCAAGACATCAATATATGCCTGATAACGGGCCTCATTGTCAACATTTTGCACTCCATGGATATATCCTATTCGACGATGTCCCTGTCTTATTAGATACTCCATAGCTGTAGTAGCACCTTCGTAATTATTTATAACAATACTAGACATATTATTACCTGTATATTCTTTGGCAATAAACACCAAGGGCATATTGGTCATTGCAATTCTTTTAATGTAATCGTCATGAAGTCTTTCGTTAAATACAATTGCTCCTTCTACCCCAGATGAAATAATCATACTATATATTTCTTCACTGGTATTCTCATTGCTTATATAGATATTAAGTAAGTAGTTTTTCTGTTTGCACTGCATGTGGATTGCTTGGGTCAACGTTCTGTAAAAATCCCCTTGAATACTAGAAAGAAATAGACCAACTGTATTCTTCTTATTAGACTTTAGAAATTTTGCATTCATATTAGGTACATACTTTAATTTTTCCACAGCTTCTAAAACCTTATTTCTTGTTGCCTCACTTACTACGTCTACATTATTTAAAACATTTGATACGGTTGATATTGCAACTCCAGCTTCTTTTGCCACATCTCTTATTGTTACCATGGTCATTCTCCTAACGTTATAATCTCACTTTATCTTTACAAGCAGTGTCTTTTGTCTTTCATTTTGTTTTGTAACTAGTTCTTTTCTTCGTAAGTTTGTTTCAATATACCATGTATATCTAACAATTTCAATATAAAAACATTTTTATTTGCTAATTCTCTATTTTTATTATGCAAATCCTACACATTTTAGTGTAATAATCCAAATTTAATTGCCATTTTAACAATTATTTAATTTCTTTTTTAATTTTTATTTATGCATAGTTGCATTTTTCCTCTTCAAATTGAGCATTATTGTATGAAATCGTTTTTAAATTTTAAATACAAGGCCTTTTTGTAGTGTTTTTTACTAATTAAATAGATAGGGGGAACTTTCTTATTCAATAAAAAAGCTGTCCTATATTGGACAGCCCCTTCATTCATTATTATTTACTTATGATTCACCAATTAATTTATCCTTCTTATAGATATGCTCAACTAACCATACTGCTAGGAAGTCAATCAAATCAAGTAAGGTGTCTTTTTGGTTCTCATCAACTTCATAAATATCTATAGCATCCATCTTTTCTATAAAATCATTATGAGCGACCTTCTGAGACAATATTCCCCTGTATCCAATACTCTCCATATACTCTTCTTCATGAGCAAAATGTGTTTTATAATAGTCCTTCAACTCATTAATCAGATGTAAAATATAATCATATTTATCTGGAATAAATTCATTGGTCAGTAATTCATAGGCTTCACTGGCAATTTCGAATAACTTAGCATGCTCTTGATCAATAAAGTCAATTCCTGTATAATATTCAGGTTTCATTTCATACATAGCATTCGCTCCTTATCATTTGAATTTTAGTAATTTAAGTATACAGGATAGCTTTTTGAAATTCAACCACTAATAGACCATGGCCTTAGCGACTTAAATATACATTATAATGATTTTTCTGGATAATATACAAAATAGACATAAATATTTCCAATTATTATGTAGTTATTTGGTTGTATTTTTATTCCACGGATGTTAAAATTAGTTTATATTATGACTATAAGGGGGATTGGAAATGCTAGATTCATTACTAAATAGAAGAAAAAAATCTGATTTTGATATTAAATCTTTGATTTTGATCTTAACCTTAATTATCTTGGGCTTTTTTCTACTACTTTTTTTAATTTACATGATCAATCAAAAGGTCCTTAATGCTATTCTTCCATTTTCAATGGTAATTGTAACAGCAATGCTAATAACACAATTCATTTTATTAATTCGTTTCTTTAATGGTATTAAATTAATTAACCATAATGCCAATCAGCTTTCCCAAGGTAATCTTAATATCAATGATGTACTAGCAAGTCGCACACAAGGATTAGAGACATTAACTATTGCTTTTAATGATATGAAGCGTGACCTTACAAGTTTTATTGAAAACACCAAGAGTAATGTTATTGTCTTATCTGATGCAGTTGATAAGGTTACAAAAAGTATCGACATGAGTTTGCAGGGCAATGAACAGATTGCATCTAGCATGTCTACAGCTTCAGAGAAATCTCAGGAACAGCTAAGCATAGTAAAAAGCACCTTGGACAGTATTAGCGAGATGAAGGAAAGAGTAGTNAGTATAACTAATTCCTTAGAAAAGATCGAAGGCTTTGTTGAAGATACTACAACAAAGGCAACTGATGGAACACAGCACTTAGATAAATATATGGAACAGATGGATGTTATATCAGCAGACCTTGGAAATGCTACAGACTTTCTATCTACATTAAATGATGAATTACAGCAGATCAACCAAGTTGGTAGTCTTATAATAACCATTACCGAACAGCTTAAGCTTTTGTCTCTCAACTCAGCTGTAGAGGCTGCAAGAGCTGGAGAATCCGGTAGGGGATTTGTGGTTGTGGCTGATGAAATGAATAAATTGTCTGCACAAACAAGAGATAGTATTGTTCAGATAAACGATTTTATTAAAAATATTATGATTAGTAACGAAAAGGTTAGCGTAAGCATTAATTCTGTATATAATAGCTTTAACCTAAGTAGGGATATATTCCAATCCGTTAAGGAATCCTTTGAAACCATTAATAACAATGCCAACATCCTCAATGATGATATGAAGATGGTATATTCAGAGGCTAAGGATATTAGTGATAAAACTAACACCATTCACGATCAGGGTGAGATACTTCACGATGCTTCTCATGAAATATCCTCCATTACTCAGGATGTAGCAGCCGTAACTCAAGAACAATTAGCAGAGACTGAGGAAATCAACACTCAGATACATTCTCTTACTAGTATGCTATCAGGTATTCAATCACTTATTAAGAGATATAAAACTTCTATAGCTCCTGTGGAGAATAAAGATAATAAATCTCACCATATAGTAATGATGAGTCCTCTAGATCATCCCTTCTGGCATTTTGTTAGAAAAGGTGCCCTTTACGCTGAGAATGAACTTAAATCCTTGAATACTACAGTAGAGTATATAGGTTTTGAGAGAGATGAGAGCGATAAGTTTTTACCTACTTTAGCTGAGAAAATCAAAGAGGGTTGTGATGGATTAATTCTCCCTGGAGTTGTTCCTGGAATTGAAGAGAAAATAGCATATGCTAATACGAAGAATATTCCTGTAATAGCATTTAATAATGATTTCTCTAATGATGTTAAGAGATTATCCTATTTTGGTCCTAATGTAAAAGATGCCGCAAGAATTGCTGGTGAATTACTAGCTACGGCTATGGCTGGAGAAGGTCAGTACGCTTTCTTAAGTGGTGATATCACCAACTCTATTAATCACTTAAGACGTGACACCATTATGTCTATAATGAAAAAATATAAGGATGTTAGCTTAGCAACTGAAATCGAAGTAAGCATGGATGATGATTATGTCCATAAGAACATTAAAGAAATCCTTCAAAAGTTCCATCAGCTTAAGGTCATAGTCATAATAAGCGGTGGTGCATCTGCAGCGGCTAAAGCTATTAAGCAGATGGATCGTGTAGGAACAACAAAGATAATATGCTTCGATTATGATGATGAACTCATAGAGTTAATCCGTGAAGGTGTAGTCTATGCAGCCTTAGGACAAGATCCATTTGGACAAGGCCACGACCCCATAATCTACCTACACAACTACCTAGTAGCAGGAGAGATACCTGAAGACGTAATACATACCCGTACAGAAATAATGAATAGCAACAATATAGGCTAATATATAGTAAATTTTCAGAACAAAATAATTATATATTGAAGGGCAGTTCAAAATCACTCTAAGGTTACATGATATTACCTCACACACCGGAACGAGTACACTTGCATTATTTGTATGTCTTATAGGGACGTAAACGTCCCCATACGCCAATACAAATAANGCAAGCCTTCTCCTAACGGTNCATGATGGTAATACAGTAACCTTTAAATATAATTTTGAAACTGCCCTTTTATATTCTACATATATTTTGTCCTGCAAATTTACGTATTAAGTTTATCACAATATAAAAAACTATATTGTCAGTGCTATGACCTCACCTGAAACTTGAAACAAAACCCAAAAGCCACTACAAATAAATAGCTTTTGTTTACAATTTTGCGTACCAGCCTTTAAGTACCTCTTCAGCTTTTTTCATGTGGATATCGAAGCCCTTGTTTTCTTTGGCTTCTTCAATGGTATCGTAGACCTCTACGCTCCAATCCCACCAGAAGGCCCCTGCGAACCAATCTGCATCGTGAAATGCCATAAGGCAGGAATCATAGAAATTAGCTTGCTCCTCTTCGCTTCGTTCAAACTCAGTATGTACGAAATCCCATGGCATCATGGCACATCCCTTAGCACTCCTACATCCAATTTCCATAAATATAATCTTTTTCTTAAGAGTCTGGCTAAGGCGTTTCATGTCTATTCCAACCTCCTTCCATACAGCAGTCATATTCTCCTTAGTATCCCCTGGAACCTTACCTACTCTAAAGTAGGCACTGGTTCCTATGTAGTCTACTGCATCGAACCATCTAACATCTTCCTCCCTGCCATGGTTTGTATTATAAACTAGGGGACCTGAGTATATGGATCGTATCTTCTTAATTAGCTCTCTCCATTCCTTTTCCATACGCTCTGTTCCACTCATCTCACACCCGATACATAACATCTCACATCCAGTATCTTCAGCTATCTCAGCATAGTGGCACATAAATGCACTGTAGAATTCAAACCATTGTTTCCAATACACATCCCTTTCCAGCATATCACTATCTGGAAAATCAATAAGGGCTCTCCATACTCCATCAGAGCAATTTATAACAGGCTTTAAACAGACCTTAATTCCTCTTTCATGGGCTCTGTTAATTGTATATATAATATCCTTATCCGTAACTGTGCTACGATAATCAAAATATATCTCTGTAGAGGAAAAGCTTTTTTGCATAACTGAAAAAGCCAAACACATCCAATTAATACCTAGATCAAATAGTTTGTCCTGCGAGGCTAGAGCTTTCTCACTTCTATACTGTCCCCTACGACCTCCCCAGCCATAAGTAAATCCCTTTATATCCATATTCAGCATACCTCCCTACATATCCTACTATCCTGTGCTTAGGCACAATACTCATAATCAAACCAAGATCCTACCATATATCTGCTGTTTATTTATGCTGTTATGATAGAAGCAAGATAGAAATTCACTCCTATAACTTCTTCAATAATCTCTATATCCACTGTGTGTAATCCAGCCTTTTCCGCAACCATTATATCTTGCAAATATAAGCAGTCTCCCCAGTCTTCATCAAAGTTTCCATCTAGGATGATCTCCTTATCCTGTTCTTGGTCAATAGTAACCTTGGCTATAGGGGCTGGATGCTTGGCATACTTTCTATATTGAATTGATATGAGTGAGGCTTCTACTTCCAATGAAATCCTTGCTCCCTTTTTCTTGCCTACCCAACCATTCCTAAACACATCCCACTCTTCTTTTATCTCTAAATCCCTGCTAAATCCCTCTAGACATGCTTCTGTATTCAGATTATTTCTAAGGACAGATTTACCATATCTATTGAAGGTTAATGGTTTTTCAGGAAGCTCATATGTAACATGAACATTGGTATCAGTTATACTAGAAGCTTCTTCATAAAACTTCTCCAAGAGATTAATTATTAACCCTGCTACAAGCTCATGACCATAATCATTGGGGTGGAGGTTGTCAGGGGTAATCTCTGATATCTCAAGATTGCCAGCGACAATCTCCTCATAGATACTATCCCTTACACTTACTATAGGAAGGTCATAATGAAATCCAACCTCATTGTGAACTCTTTGAGCATTATTGCCACTATCATATTCTACATTGTTAAGCATCAGAAGAGCTGGACTAGTCTCATATGAAAGAATAGAACTTATTAGCCCTTCAAAGGTTTCCTGAAATTTATCATCATCACTGTCATTGACAGAGAATTCGGCAAATACCATATCCGGATTATATTGAAGCAAGTCTGGATAGACTCTAGCCACTCCAAACTGAGATGTTGTAGCTCCAATGCCAGCATTAATATAGGAAACCTCACTTAAAGGGAATTTCTCAATCCACCATGAATAAACCCTATAAGCATAGCAGGTTTCCTTAGTAGACGCCAAAGAACCTGCAGTTATAGATCCTCCTATAAATCCTACTTTGACTGGTTGCCCAGCCAGTGCCATATTCATGACCTTTATAATCCTGGCTGGGTTACCCTTATTAACAATCCCCTTATCATACATTGCTTTCATTATATAATTCCTATGCTCCTATCATCATCAGTTGCCCCATCATTGGCCTTAACAAATTCTACAAGCTCATCAACAGTAGTAAATGCCATTCCCACATAGCTATCCGCTGCTCCGTAGTAGATTGCTATTCTTCCTGTATCTGCATCAGTTAAAGCAGCACAAGGGAAGACAACGTTAGCAACAAATCCTCTCTCCTCGTACCATTCCTCCGGTGTAAGGATGAATCTGTTAGCTCTATACTTAACTATAGAAGGATTGTCTATGTCTAGGATACAAGCTCCCATACTATATACATAACCATTACATGTGCCTGTAACACCATGATATATTACTAACCATCCTTCACTTGTTTCAATAGGAGCAGAGCCTCCACCAATCTTTAATGACTGCCACCACTCACTACCACGAGCCATAACATGTCTATGCTTACCCCAGTAGGTTAAGTCAGGGCTCTCACTTACGAATATGTCACCAAATGGTGTATGCCCACTATCGCTAGGTCTTGATAAAAGAACAAAATTGCCATTAATCCTTCTTGGGAAGAGAACTCCATTTCTGTTAAATGGTAAGAATGGGTTATCAATTCTAACAAATTTCTTAAAATCCTTTGTTTTAGCCATTCCTAAAGCTGCCCCATAAAAATCTGTACACCATATTATGTAGTAAGTGCCCTCTATTTCAATAAGACGAGGATCATATGCATAGCGAGGCATAAATGGCTCACCAGCTTCATTAACAAATGGAATTTTCTCCGGCTCATATGTCCAGTTCACTCCATCCTTGCTATATCCCATATATAGATGGGGAACTCCATTGGTTTGCTCGGCTCTAAACACTCCGATGAACTCTCCCTTATAAGGTATAACAGCACTATTAAATATTCTTGCTACACCAGGAAGGGGATTTCTTTTAATAATAGGGTTTTCTGAATATCTCCATACGGGACCAACACCTCCCTCTGGCCTCTCCTGCCAAGGGATATTAGGTAGGCTGCTGCCTATAATTTTAACTTTACTCATATTGTTCTCTCCTTATGTATTTATACTAATTACCATAGCTTTTAAGATTTGGTAATTCATCTAATGTTAGAACCTTGTCACTTGTGTATGCTTTTATAAGCATATCTGTCTCTGTATATTTTTCAGACAAGGTATACGTATTATTAAGTATTACAAATTCACCACTCCAGGTTCCAAAGTATGACCAGATGGCATTATCTCTAAATGCTAAATCAGGATCAAATATGCATCCATTTTCAGTTAGAGCTATTATCTTGCGGCTTTTATCTAACCAGTCCAGCAATTCATTGAAGCTTGCTGCCTGAGAGGAGTATACCCTTTCTCCTGGGTAAAGATCCGTTCCCACTATATCAACATATTCATCTCCTGGATACCAATCCCTGCCCTGGCCATTCCACACCCAAATTAGGTTATGTATATCATGGTGATTACTCAATCTGTCAAACAAAAGCTTATAAAGCTCTATATATGGCTCAGGACCTGAAGCTCCCCACCAGAACCAGCCACCACTGGCTTCATGAAGAGGTCTCCATAAAATAGGAACATCAGCTGCTTCTAGGATCTTAAGTTCCTTAGCAATAGCATCAATATCTCTTATCAAGAGATTGTAGCCCTCTTCATCTTCACCATTCATAATCTTCATAAGATCGATATTAGTTGCTCTAGTATAAAATCCCGACCACCAAGGCTGATCTTGCCTGTTAGGCAAGTATGGTTCTGGAGCATTCCAGTGCCAAGCAAATGTTACTATGCCACCCTCTTTATCAAATTCAATTGCATGTTCAACATCATTGCCTTTAGAACCAAAAGCCACTCTAGAAGGAGTGTATTCGATAAAATCCAGTCCTAGCATTGCTGGATATTTTCCTGTTCCATCATAAATTGCTTTAAATTCTTTTCCATTCAAACCACCATTGCTATATTGACCAGATATAACCTTATTACCAAAGGAGTCAACTAAGAATTTCATTAATCTTTTAGCGCTTTCTGACGCCTTAGGATCAACAAGCTCTGAAGAAACTTCATAGATTGACCTATCCACTGGTCCTGATGCAATTATTTCTAAGTGATCAAGGAAAATCCATCCCCAACTTTTTTTCATAGTGATTTCATGTTCTCCTGTTTCAAGATAGATCTTTTCCAAAAAAGAATCCGTAAATTCATCGCCATCAACCTTTGCAATACCAATATATTCTCCATCAATATAGATATTATTTTCCTTATAACCAGTGTTACCAACACTTCTAAAATTCAGATCATAGGCCCCTGTCCCCGGTACTTTAATAGTAAATGTTACAATATCACTATCTTCTTGTATTCCTGTCAGATACCCTGATCCTGTATATCCATGTTTTTTATTTTCAACCTTAACATTACCGGTAAACTGAGCCTCCTCAGCTTCTATTATTATAGAAAAACCCGGGTCATAATTATCTTCCAGACAACTAACTGACTCTTCTGCATCAGTATCTGTTCCAGCCTTATCTTCCTCTTTATCCAGATCTGTATCGGTCTCCCCTCCCATGCCATTGCCTGTTTCATCGGAGCTAATATGGGTAACCTTATCTTTATTATCTTCACTGGGTTTACAAGCATATAAAAATGTCATGGAAAAACCCAATAATATTAATGCTTTGATAATATACTTTTTCATTACATAACCATGCCTTTCTTCTGTGGGTACAAAACTCGCATTCGCCTGCAAACCTTGGGCCTTAGGCACAATATCTCACACTCTCCTGTCTCAGCTCATATCTACAAACCAAGAATACTTAAAAATGTTGCAGTGCCATATNATTATTACCTTTGATTGTCAATGACACTGCAACATCTATAATACATAGTTAAATACAAATTGTTTNTTAATTANATATGATTTTACAAATTATAAACTCGATAGTTACTTACTATAGAAGGCATCAATAGCATCCTGAAGTACTGGTTTTGCCGCCTCAACTGCCTGAGCAACTGTAGATGTCTTATCAACCACTATAGGGCCCCAGATAGTTGCACCAAAGTCAAATCCAGGAGATAGTTTATCCCATATATCAAGTCTTAAGTTCATACCGGTTTCAAATGCAATTTCTACATCTTCATATGTTGTAAAGCAGCTTTCAAACCATGTTGGATCATCCCTAAGCTCTGTNTCTCCCTGATGCCAATTTAAAAACTCCTCAAATACTTGGAATACCTTTTCTGGTTCTTGAACACCAACAGGTACTATAAACCAGTTTCCGGATACCGGACTTGAAATTGTGCCATCTCCACTAGGTCCGATAGGATAAGGTACTACATGGTAGTCGAAAGGTAATTCAGCTCCTTCAGCAATTGCAGCATCTGCCTCTTGCTTTAATAACCATGCCTGCCCTGTCCAGAACATAACTTTACCGTCTGACCATGCAAGCAAATTGTCATTCCAGTCATCCCAGTTCCAAGGTCTACCTGATTTATCTTGATTATAGATACGGTCAATAAACTCAAGGGTTTCAACTACTTCTTGTGAGCTTAAGCTTTCCGTTTCAGTAGCTGCCATTGCTCCACCATTATTATACATAAGACCATTAACAAAGTCTGTAAACACACCACCATAACCGTATATATCAACGGTTCCATCATTATCAGTATCCTGAGTACCTGCTGCCGCATATTCAGCAAATTTATCCCAAGTCCACTCTCCACGAGCAAAAAGTGCACGAGGATCCTCAAGTCCCAATTCATCTAGCATAGTAGCATTATAACCTAAGTAAATACCATTCTGAGGTAATCCCTGCTCAGCAAAGAAGTATGTTCCCCCAAGACCTTCTAGAGGTTTCATAATAATCTGATCATTAAATAAATCGGAGTCTGCAGGAACAAAACTTGTTAAATCTTGAGCCAGCCCATTAACAGCTGCTGGAATACCGAATTGAAGGTCGGTATAATAGATGTCACACTCTGGTGTACCTGCAGTTATAGAAGTATTAATACTTTCAATAATACCATCCCAACCTAGATTAACAAATTTGATCCTGACATTATATTTTTCTTCAATTCTTCTAACATTATCAAGCTTCATCTGTGCTGTCTCTGGATTAGATAAGCCGGCATCATCTGTAATATCAGTATGCTCACTGGTGTAGTAGTAATCCCACCATATACCAACCTTGATTTCTCTTCCACCAAAGTCAAATGCAGGATATTTGTCTGCTACTGGTTCCTCTGTGGGAACTGGCTCAGCCTCATCAGTCACATCAGCCTCATCTGTATCCTCTGATGTAGATGTAGCAGGTGCTGTCTCGGTTTCTTTTCCTTTCTCATCCTCTTTATTACCGCATGCTACTAACGAGAATGCCATAGCGAGAATGATTAAAAGTGATACTAACTTCTTAATTTTCATTACTTCTCCTCCTTCATAATTTTATACTCATTTATTTTAAGATGGATAGAATGGGGTACTAACCTACAATACCGCTTCGCTCTACTCCCTCAATAAAATACTTCTGTAAGAACAGATAGATAATTAGAATAGGTAGAACTACAAGTATAACTCCTGCGTATACATTCAGCTGAGATATCATTGGATCCTTAACCAGATCTACGAATTCAATTGTTGACCGAACTGTAGATAATCTAAATGTTATATGCTTGCTAGACGGCATTGAGAATAGGTTCACATAGAACATATCATTATACTGCCATACCACGGAGAATACTGTTACAGTTACGATTGAGGGTATGGCATTAGGCATCATAATNCGAAGATAAGTATATGCCATTCCTGCTCCATCAATAAATGCAGCTTCTTCAATCTCTTTTGGCAATCCTCTAAAAAACTGCCTGAAGATATATATGAACAAACCAGATCTAAGTCCACTTCCTAGTAAGGTCATAAGAAACATAGGTGCTTCACTAGATAAGAGATTCACCTTATGTCCTAAGCTAGCACTAAATATCCCAAAGATATCCCAGTTTCTAAAGTGCTGATATAAGGGAAGCATAATCGTATGGGTTGGTAACACTATTGTTATGATTACACATGCAAATAATAACTTCTTAAAGGGAAAGTCAAACCTTGCAAAGCCATATCCTGCCATGGAAGTTATAATAATCTGTATGGCAGTTAAGGCTATTACATATAATAGGGACCACCCCAAGGTCTTCCAATATTCCAAACGGCTATAAGTAAGAGAGTAGTTATCCATTGTTGGATTTAATGGAAACAAAAATACCGATGGATTATATACATCTGATGGCGAATAAAATGAATTGGCCACTATGTTAATGATTGGTCCTAATATTATGTAGGAAATACCCAGCAGTATTATAAATTTAATAACAGAAAAGAGACTTGCTTTAAATTTATGAATTAATCTAGATCTCTTGTTAAGAAGAACAGTATCTTCATTAAGCCTTTTTATTTGTAACCTTATTTCATTACCCTTCAAAGCATTGCCCCCTTTCTAGTTATAGTAGAATGTTTTTCTTGTTATTAAGGCACCGACAATAATTAATATTAAACTGATAATAATTGTACTTAGCATACTCATAGCACTGGACAAGCCGTAATTATACTGAGTAAATGCCACCTCATAGGCAGTGGTAACCACCTCACTATTGATAAATGAGTCGATAATTGTATAAACCACATTAGTCAGAATTAAAGGAGATACCATGGGAAATGTTACTTTCCAGAATATTTCATAGGTAGTTGCTCCTTCGATCTTAGCCACTTCATACATGGAGGGTGGAACTGATTGTAGAGATGCTAAAAATATAATAATCTGAACACTAGAGGCTCTAACAATTTCATAAATCCTTGCAACAAGTCCTGTAATATATTCAACAAAGGATAATGGTAATCCAATCTCTATAAAAATATTAAGAAAATACTCCATATTAACCCCAGAGCTTGTGGCCAACTCTGCTACAGTAGAAGCAGCTCCTCCTTGTATGTTCTCAGTTGCCAGTTGAAGTGCTTCTAAAATCGCACCAGATCCTAATAAAATCGGTAGGAAGAAGATTGCTCTAACTAAAGCTCTCCCTTTAAACTTGGAATTAAGCATTATTGCAATAAATAAGCTAAAGAATACTATAAAAGGCACATCCACAAGGATTTCCCATAATGAGTCCACAAGGATTTGGTTAAATGTAGCATGCTCAAGTAGGGCAAACTTAAAGTTTCTCAGTCCTATAAAGGTTGTTGTATATCCTCCTGTTTCAGCTATTTTAACATTGCTAAGGGAGAATTGAATTGTCAGTATCAAGCTTCTNACATAATAAACTACAAACCCGATAAACCATGGNAGAATAAAGATAAGTCCGGTAATTGCTCTTTTTTGTCTAAGTGTCATTCGCTTTTTATTCATTAGCAACCCCCTCTACCAGGTAATCCATAGGAGGTATTGTAATATCCCCTACATGAAAACTGTTTTTTGTCACATTGACATATATGGTTACTCCATTATCATAGGTTATCTTCTTTATACCATCATCAATAATATTGTGATCTATCATTGTACTACCCATAACATGGGAAAGGGCCTTGTTGGTTGCCTGGTATATTTCCAAAGCCTCATCTAGCCAGGTTTCATATTGTGTGGAATATAAGCTGTTAAGCCCTGTGTATTTTATCTCACTTGAATCAGCATATGAAAATGTAAAATGAGGAGCGGATCCATATTCAATCATTCTTAGAATTATCTCCTGCTTATGGTAGCTATCACTTAGATTGATTGAGCTGGAGGCATAATCTATATATCCATTAATGACCATCTGGTAAAACGGTACTTCCTCATCAACTATATAGTAAGGATTATGTCCCCCAGGAATATTGATTAAGTCACTTGCATATCCCCATGAATAGGAATTACCACCATCAAACATCATATCACCAATGGCTTCCTCCATTAATTCCAACTGTCCCATGACTATCTGTTTGGATTCCTGACGATTAATTACATTTGTTCTTCTCTTATCAGAAGTAAGTAACTCTCCCATATCCCTAAAGGTCACTCCAGATATGTTAATCCTTTTGATTTCATTCAAAAACTGTCTTACATGTCGATCTAGGAACTTAGGCGAAAGGACATTAAAGTTGGTTTCCATATATCCCATCCCCCCTGTTTGTCTCATGGTAACCGGGTTTACTCGCCCAAAGCTTACTACAAAGCCGGAATAATATCTGGCATTTTCCATTCGATAATTATAATGGTCTGATTCAAAGGATATTCTTTGAATAGATACATCACCAAAAAGCTTAGAACCATTAGCTGTTAGCTTCTCATAAAGCTTATTCCAATCCTTTTTACCTCCCATCTTTCTATCTATCTTTATATCCTTAGCTACATCATGATAATAACCACCGTTGAACCACCCTAGATAATTCATCTTAATATTATCTATACCCTTGTCACTAAGAGCATCTACGATTACTCCAGCTTCTTCAAAGGTAGTCATAGGATAAACTGTAAGGTAAGGAACTCCCAAGATACTTTGCTGACGTTTTACTCCTCCTACAATATCTAGGTAAAAAGGAACATTCCCCCTATCTTTTTTGGCTTCTAGGACTCCACGGCTTATTAGTTCATCTCTATAGTAATTAGCCATACCTGAATAACTAGCATTTTCCTTAGTTAGGAATGAGTATTCTATTGATATATCTAATTTATATATTTCCTTTTCAGCTGTAGGAAGGTCCGCTGATACCCCCTCTGCCCCAAACATAGATACCTTTTCACTACCTCTTAAGTTAAAGGAGGGGAATACATAATTATAGCTGTTAACCTTACCGGATACTTCGGCTATAATATTGGCCAAAGAATCACCATTAGTTATCTCTGCAAATATTGCACTATTTTCCTTCTTTATTCCGAATATAGGCATTCTAGCTTCATGGGTATCCTCAACAACCGTAAAGGACTGAAGTGTCTCATCCATTCCATATATGTATTGATTGTAACGTTCAGTTTGTTTCCCATTATTAAAGTATATTAGGGACCCAGAACCATTGGGAACCAGTATATAGCCTTCCTCTTCTAAGCTTCCGGCTCCAAAAAAGTTAAGTAATGATATATCGTATATCTTACCTGTTCCGGTACTTGTAATTGCTTCCGTTGGGACATTAACTACTAATTTATCATCCCTTAGTCTATACTCCAAAACCACATTGAATGTGGTTCTCTCAACTAGTTCACCACCTGCTGCAAGCCTTGCATCCTCATCAAAATCAGTTTGACTATACCCAATGCCATCTAACATCTTGTTCATTTTTTGAAGTCCTACCTTACTTGCTTTAGCACCAGAAGTAAGCTCCATAAATCCTTCAAGATCCTTAGAAGGAAGATAGCTATTTCTAAAGGTTCTAGCTTCTCGTTCAGATAGCTGATCTAAGATCTTCTCTTGTAATCTTTCCTCTAATATATAGGGAGGAACAAGACCTGTTGGACTATCTAGGTTACCTAATAGGTATGTATAACGTATCCCATCCTCTAAGGCCTCTATCTCAAATTGCTCTCTTTCCACACTATATTCATAGTTATACATAGTTACCTGGGTCATACTTAAGTCATAGTAGGAAATCATAAACTGTGAGTTAAGAGCAGTCATATTTCTACCTGAGGCTATGGGGTCATCCTTTCTATCTACTGGATTGGAATATGTAATTTCTCCTGTCCTCTTATCATATACTGCTATTTCTGTGGTTTTTAGATTAGTATAAAGCTTTAGATTATCATTTTCTGCTCCTAATACCATCCCTGGAACCTGTGGGTCCCCATCACTAAGTCCGGTAAATTCTGTCCCTGTCTCATATGTATAATGTGTCAGATATTTTTCATAGCCTTTATAGAAGAAATAATGGAGGCAGATATACGTTCCGTAGCCAGCCAGTATAAGGACAATTGTTAAAATAATTATCAGCTTTATATTTTTTGTCTTTTTCACAAAGTCCCCTCCTTATCCTCTCATAATAAGCTCTGTATAAACACTTTGTAGGAATAACCAAACCTGATTAATCAGAGATAACAAGAGCAAAATAATAAAAATAATAAGCAATAAGGCTACAAAGGTTAACAGTAAAGTCCCCAGTGTCTTTCCAAATCCAAAATTATGGATTACCATAATTCCGATTAGTAATAAAATAACAAAATATATAATTGATAGACTTATTATTAAGTAATAGATACTCTCTTCATCAGAAGCTATAAATCTTGAAATAAATGTAGCTGGAACAAAGACTATAACCATGGGCAGCATAGAGTATCCAATCACTGTGATTATATCCTTAAATCTTCCTTCGCCTTCCATCAAACAGGTTATTGACCAATTAGCTGTTGCAAATAGGATTACTGCCAAAAATATACCTATTATCTCTGCTCGGCTATCTACATGTCTTGGATTAATTAGATTTACTACAAATCCAGCATATCTTCTGTTTAATGAAAATGACAAACCAAATAAAAATATTAATAAAAGGGCAAGAGAAACGCTCCCCTTTCCTCTATGTCTTACCTCATAGAAACCATCAAAGGGATGAGAAATAACATAAAAGGGATATAATAGTTTTTCTTTCTTACTCATCTTCTACTACTCTCCTCCCCATTTTCTTATTAATTACTGATCTAAGGGATAGTACCACAATTAATACCATGGTTCCTGTAAGTATATAGCTTAGATTATCCTTTAAGATATCATCTCTATATCTCTTGTATGCTATGGAATAGTATTCCCTGTCCATTCCAAGTTTTAGATACTCCATAGCTTTTTTATTATCCCCTGCTGCAAGATAGGACTTACCTATCCCTACATAAGCTAATTCAAAGTTTGAATCCAGCTCCAAAACCTGTTTCCATACATTTACTGCTGAGGCTTCATCTCCATCAAATCTTAGGGATACTGCCTCGTTAATTAATCTTCCATATTGAGTTGGCAAAAATCTTAGAATTTCCCCACGGTAGGAATCAAGGACCAATATTTCTTCTCCCTTTTCTTCTATTGCTACAGGATTTTTGAATGTTCCCTCCTGGCTTCCCATTCCTCCAAAGATATATAGTAGGTTTCCTTCATGGTCATATGTAAAGATACGACCCCTGGTTTTATCAACTACGGAATAGATTCCATTGTCTCTATATACTATATCAACTATTCTTGAAGCTCCTGAGTAATGTCCTGCCAGCCTCCAGGTTAGGTCTCCACTTAGGCCTCCCCTTCCTTTTTTTATAACGTCCTGTCCCTTAGGATTAAGTCTTCTTATGGATTGTTCTCCTCCACCATCAATATTGGTTGCATATACAAATCCATCTGGGGATATATCAACTCCTGTAAATTCAGTAGGTATAAACTGTATCTGTCTTTCCCTCTGGGCCTTTGTAGAAAGCTTTCTCCAGATCTTCTCATAGGCTGTAATGGTAACATTGATTGTTCCTGTAAAACCTGTGAACTCCCCATTTTCATCAAATGCCATAATTCCTTGAAACATGTTCTTAGCTATTATATAGGCCCTATCTGCATAATCCACTGTAATCTTAAGGGGTGCGAATATAAAATCATTAGCCAATACCTCTGATTTTGGATTACTTATAATCTTTAGTAATGAACCATCCTCATTAAGGGCTATTACCCTTAGATTATCCGTATCTGCTATATACAGCTCATTCCTCTCTGTTACGTAGATCCCTGAAGGAGCTTTAAAGGTATCTAGGCTTCCTTCATTATCAAAGCTATCTATAATCCTTTCTAGCTTCATGTTCTTATCAAGTACAACTATTCTGTTGTTTCCTGTATCAGCTATATATACCCTTTCATCCTCACCAACAAAAATATCCTGGGGAGAGTTTAGGATACCAATATCAATCTTTGTCCCAGAGATATTTCCATTTGGTACATATGCTGCTGGTGTATAGTATATATCTTCCCAATAATCATAGTTATAGGTGTGATAAGGAACGTTGGCATGAGCTATAGCTGTCTCCACATTAATACATAACATCAGAAGGATTATTGGGATAAGCCATATTCTATTTCTTTTCATACTTTTCCTCCTTAGGTCTATTCCTTCATTCCTGATGTTGTCATGGTTTCTATAATACTGCTTTGACACACTATAAAAAATATTGCCGGTACAGCTGCTATTAATAGGGTTACTACTGCTGCCGCTCCCTGCCTTGCAGGTCCACCGTTAACTATCTGTTGTAGGGCAAACTGCAAAGGCTTTAGCTCTTCACTTCTTAGGTACTGGCTACCGGTATTACCCCACATCTGTTGAAACTGTAACACTGCCAAGGTTAACCAGGCAGGCTTTACATTAGGCATTATTATGGACCAGTAAATCTTGTATTCACTAGCACCATCCAGCCTAGCTGATTCTATTAAGGAGTTAGGTATCTGCTCCATGAATTGCTTCATTAGATATAGCCCAAGTCCAAAGGCAAATGCAGGAAGTATTAGGGCTAGGTATGTATTGTTTATTTTAAGCTTTGATATTATTAGATAGTTTGGTATCTGGGTTACCTGCCAGCTAAACATAAGGGAAAGTACAACCATCCTAAAGATCATATTCTTTCCAGGGAAATCATGCTTTGCTAAGGGATAGGCTGCAAGGGAAGCAACCACCACATGGCCAACCGTTCCACCCCCTACTATTATTAACGTATTAATTATGTATCTAGAAAAAGGTACCCAGGAATTACTCATCAAAACCAGTAAATCTGAAAAGTTATCTAATCTTGGGTTCCTAGGAAATAGCATAGGTGGATATCTAAACAACTCATCTAAGGGTTTAAAGGCATTACTTACTATAAGTACCAAGGGAAGAGCCATAAAAACACCACAGATACCCATGAATATAAATAAGCTTAAGTTTCCAGCCATTGACCTATTAAGCTGTTTCTTTTTTCTTCGAAAGATATGCCCTCTGGGTTTCATGTAATCTCTTGCCATCCTACTTACCTACCTTTCTAAGAACTTTCTGAACCAGAGCATTAGATCCTACCATTAATAAAAATAGGATTGTTGCTATGGCTGAGGCATAGCCCATTTCATATCTAATGGAACCAAAATCCATAAGGTGGGTGACTATAGTAGTTCCTGAGTAATTAACACTAGGGTTACCTGCAAGTTGAATTGATACATCTGCTATACTAAAGGACTGGGTTATCTGCATAACTGCTCCAAATAGTAACTGTGGCTTCATTGCAGGCAGGGTTATATACCAAAGCTCCTGCCAACGGTTTTTTATTCCATCCACTGCACCAGCTTCATACAAGGATTTATCCACTGTCTGAAGACCAGCTATAAATGTAAGAAATCCCGTACCAAGACTAAGCCATAGCTGAACAATTATCAGAAATAACATTACATACTTCTCTGTCTTCATCCAAACTATTGGTGTGTTAATGAAGCCCCAATCTAATAGCAAACCATTAAGGATACCATATCGGTCTCCCTTTAATATCAGGTTCCAGATAACATAGGCATTACCTGATATAGAAGGTACATAAAATATTAAGGTCAAAAAAGCTCTTACCTTCCCACTAAACTCATTGATTATCCATGCAAATATAAGACACATCATATAACTAATTGGTCCAGTAATCACTGCGAATATCAAGGTGTTCTTTAAGGCAATTTTAAATATATCATCATCAAGAAATAATCTTATATAGTTAGCCCATCCAGTAAACTGAGGGGGCTCTAATACATTAAAGTTTGTAAAGCTTAAGAATACAGAAATTCCTACTGGTAACACTGTAAAAAAGAAGAAAAGAATTAGATATGGAGCCATCATGATATAAGATGCTTTGCTTCTTTTTATTCGGTTAGCCAATGTCCATTCCTTGTTATTTGTCACTTTGTTTGGCATCCTCTTCATCCCATTCTCTCCTAATCTTCTGATGTCGGTAGTCCGAATTCTTTGCGTTTAAAGGTTATTTCTTCATTTATATATCTTACATAATCTGTCAGTGCTTCTCTTGGCATCATCTTCTCTTCATCAGAAGCATTAACCACCTTATAGAAGGCATTACTTACATTACGCCATGAAAAATATCCACCAGGTACTTGAGGTATTCCCTTCATCCACTCAAATTGAGCGATTAAGGCCTCATAATCCTCTGTTGGCCAGGGTAGGTTACTAAAGGCTTCTATATTGGCCGTTGGATAACGAGCTGAAGCCCCCATAAGCGCTTCCATCTCCCTGGCATACTGGGTTTGTGTAGAGGCGGATACCCACCACTTCATAAACTCCCAAGAGCTTTCCTTATCCCGGGTCTGACTCATCATAATACATGCCGAACCCATGCTTGATACGGAATAATCAACTTCCCCATTTTCTTTAACTGTTCCCGGCACCATGGTAAATCCCCATAATCCTTTAATATCAGGGGCAGATACCTGTAGCTGATTATAAAGTGTAAAGTCCGATATAACTATTGGTGCCTCACCGGTTCTAAACCTTTGATCAACAGGAGCTTCCATTTCTAATTTGTAATCAGTGTAGTACTCTGTATATTCTTTAAATACACTTATTCCAATATCACTATCTAAAGCTGAGGCTCTTCCATCCTCCTTATAGTACTGACCACCTTTTTGATAAAGCAGCATTGCAAACACCTGCTCTGCCTGCTGAGGAGTTAGGGCTGTTGGTAGCATACCAAGGTCCATGTTATTCTTGCTTAATACTGAGAGGGCTACCTTCATCTCATCCCATGTTTTAGGAACCTCAAGATTTAATTCCTTAAGTATATCTTTTCTATAGAACATCATTAGGCAGGTTTCTGTCTCGGGAAGGCCATATGTTCTCCCTTCAAACTCATAAGGAACTAAGGCACTTTCACGGAACTGACTTTGTATCTCTAAAAGATCGTCAAACTCCGATAAATCAACTACTGCATTACGAAGTCCATAGTTCATAGGAAGGTCATTACCAACCTGAATTGCTACATCTGGTCCCTGGCCAGCCAGAGTTGCCTGAAGTAATGTTCCCATATCAACTAGCTGAACATTAACATTAATGTTAGTGATAGGAGTAAAGGTCTCATCTATTAATTGCTTAACTACATTAGCTTGATCTCGTCCTGAGCCAATCCAGATAGTTATTGTCTTTACCTCTTCTTCTTTCTCTGCCACATTACCTATAGTGTTGTAATCAATTATAAAGGAGTAGTATAGAGTCTTTATTGTATGAATAAATCTATCCCATAGAGAATCCTTAACCTCTGGAAGCTCTGCATTGGGGGAATGGATATATATTGTGTCTAATGCTAAGGGTTGTTCCAATACTCCTGTTATCCATGTACCTAAGGCACTGACGTCCAGCTTAAAGGAAGCAAGTATCTTAGGAAAGCGTTCGATATCCTCAATTAGATAATCTAGCTGCTCAACCATGGTCACAAGGGCTGCTTCACGATCACTTCCCTTACCTGCTAGCTCTTCTAGCTTTCTAACCTCTGTTGCGATTCTCTCTCTTATATCTGCCAGTTCCTCTACAAGCCCTGGAATACTTTTTGAAATGTTATAATCTCTATATTTATCAGGCTCAACACCAGTGATACGAATAACCTTGCGATATACTCCATTAATATCTAATAAAGCGTCAGAGATATTACTTACAATGTCAGAAAAATCTCCAAGAACTACTTCCATCTTCAATGTATGTTTACCTTCTTCAAGATAAAACCGGTAGTTTTCTCCTTCATCATCCTTTAATGTAGTCATTGTCCACTTACTTTTATAATTAAATCCATAGTCCTTCATCTCATCAAATGGAACTACTCCATCGATGGATATCTTCCTAGAGGTATATATTCCTCTTACGAAGTTTTGCCTTGCATGAAGAGTGATATTATAGTATCCGCTCTCTGCTACCTCAAAGTCCCACTCAAGCCACTGTCCCACTATTCTCCAGCTACTATTACTTCCTATAGTATTGTTCTTAAGTTCTTTTGCACTGTAAGGGTATACTGAAGGAGATGATTTATCCTGAGAAGGATATAGCATCTGGGAGGACTTTCTACTTGCATGTTCAGCATGGATTGTTATTAGCTGGTCTTTAGTATCAACAATCCCCTGTTCATCATATCTTTCTTTGGTGGATTTATAATCCCCATTGCCTTCTATGTTATTAAGGATAATACTATTAAGAACCATAGGCTCTCTTCTGGAATAAATGGTTATGGTATGGTTACCTCTTGTCAGGTAAACAGAAAGCCTATCTGTCTCATATCCTTCGCTATCATAAAGATAGCTAGTCAACCATTCTGGTGCTTCAATCTGCTTTGGCTTTATATCATTACCACGGTTATCTGTTTCCCACTGACTAACCTCATCAACCCATATTCGGGAAAACTCTACAAGATTTAGTTGATTATAGGGAAGCTCTCCATCTATAAATATCCCTCGTTGTATGGATGCGCTATTTCCTTCGATAGGATAGTATAGTAGGGAAATGTCATAGAAGCCTTCTTCTTTAATGTCTACTTCATACTCAATAAACCCCTTCTCTCCTGTATATAGAGAAGTTCCTTCCATTCCATCAAAGTCTTTATATTCTACTACTTCCATATCTTCCGTTCTGACATAGTCTTTGGCATCTATTATGTACTCTACTTTAGGTTTCTTACTTATATCATACTGAGTCAAGTATTCTTTATAATCCATACCCTCAGTTCCTATCTCACTTAATAATTCCTTAAAGTCCTCAGGAGTTCTATCTGTTTTAGCATTGACCTCTTTATGTGATCTATAGCTTGTTAATCCAATAATCAAACTAATTGTAAACAAAAGAAGGATTGATAGTGGTCTATTCATATCCCTTGATTTCCTCATGAAGCCGTCCCCCTAATAATAATTAATGCATAATGGTGCATTTCCTATTGCATTTATCATGTCCTATGTGTGCATTATAGCATAATAGATGTTCTAAGACAAGCCTTGTTTTGTGATTTATATTAATAAAACATATTATTTTCGAATACTTTCTATTCATTTTCTATATAATATGCTTAAAATCAGCATTTTAAGCATAGGTGCATTTATCTTACACTAAAACATGTATTTCATGCAGGACATGGGTTTATCGTCAACTTTTTTGCTTTTTTTATGCAATTTCTTGAGCAAAAAACAAAAAAAGGCTAGTTACATAACATTGCTTAGGGTACACAATGTTATATAACTAGCCCTATAAAGATCTAGTACTACTTACTCTATTCGCTTGTCTGAAGATTCACGAAATATTACTTCAGAATTAATATATAATACTTCCTTTGGAAATGTGAGATTTTTCAACCGCCACATCAACTTCTGCACTAATCTTCTACCTAACCTCTGGTTACCAACCTTAACGGTCGTAAGCATAGGCTCTGCCTGGGACATAATTTCAACATTATCATAGCCAGTTACTGCCACATCATCAGGAACCGATAAACCTTTGCTACGTAGATGTCGAATGGTAAATAAAGCGATATCATCATTGGCACAGACAATTGCCTCTGGCATGTAGGGGAACTTATCTATTGCCGCTTCTACTTCTTCCTTCTTATAAAACTTATGGGTCGTATGATAATTAGCTATAATTGAAGCATCAGGCCTAATACCTGCTTTATTCAGTGCAGATATATATCCTTCATAACGATCATTAATGGTCTTACTGTAAGTAGCATCTCCAATAAAACCGATCTTAGTTAGACCCTTGGAGATAAGATCAAAAGTTATGGTCTGAATACTGTTTCTTCCTTCACAAATTACTATATCACCGAGTTTAGATGTATTCCCCAGCTCAACTGGACCATCAAGAAATACTACAGGTACATTCTGTTTGACTATTAGAGAAACATAATCATCTGAAAAAATACTCAGTATAATTACACCACTTACTTCTTCTTTAAAGTCTATTGGAAGCACTAAATTCTTCTCATCCTGTTCGCTGATAAAATTAAACTGCAGCTTGCATCCATACTTGTTAAGCTCATCTGATATACCCATAATTACGCTATTCCAGAAGAAAGATATCTCTCTTCTCGTCAGAACAACAATAGATTTCGTTTCATCTATCTTATTGCGAACTTTAAATTCATTAAGTACTACTGGGGATAGCTTGGAATACCCCATTTCATAAGCGGTTTCAATTACCAGAAATCTTGTCTCATAAGACACAGTATCACTGTTATTAAGCGCCTTTGCTACTGTGTTTCTTGACAAGTTAAGCTTCTTGGCAATATCCTGAATGGTAACTTTTTTCATTATAGTATTCTCCCTCTCACCCATGGCTTATACCTGCTTTCTAGTATAGGCTTTTAATATAATATTAGGCTATGCACTCACAATGCAATTGTATGCACAATTGAAGTTTACTACAAGATTACGGGTTTTTCAAGAGCCATTTAAAAATAATTCGTAAAATCTGACTATTTATGCCCTATATTTTGCACAACAAATATCACCTATTTTCCCCAATAATATTAAGGTTCTTTTTAATTAACTCTGATCTTTGTTTTACGCAATCCACAGAACGAAGTGGATCAGAAGGTGTATTAAAAGTATAGTCTATAAGCTTATCAAGGGTAGTAGCCGCAACATGTAAACGAGTATCAGAAGATGCGTAATATATATATACATCCTTACTATCTGTTACGATTGCACCATTGGTGAAAACAACATTAGATACATCTCCTACCCGCTCCTCACCCATAGGTGCAATGTAATATCCAGAGGGCTCTGCGATTACTTTAGTAGGATCATTAAGATCAGTTGCAAATACATATATAACATAGCGAAGTCCTGCTGCAGTGTTACGAACTCCATGAGCGATATGAATCCAACCCTTTTCCGTCTTTATTGGAACCGCTCCAGCACCATTCTTTGCTTCTGTTATTGTATGGTATTTTCTTTTACTTGTAATAATCTCTTCCTTGATAACAGCATTAGTTATATCCGAGCAGAAGCCCACACCTATGCCTCCACCGGAACCTGTATCGATAAAGCTATCCATAGGTCTTGTGTAAAACATATACTGACCATCAACAAACTCAGGATGAAGAACAACATTTCTCTGCTGAGGTGAATTTAAAGTCACAAGATTATTAAGTCTCTCCCAGGTTTTTAAATCTTTTGTTCTTACTATCCCAGCCTCTGCAACTGCTGCAGACAAATCAGGATTGCTTGGATCCTTACTTTCAGAGCAAAACACTCCGTAGATATATCCATCCTCATGCTTAGTCAATCTCATATCATAGACATTAGTCTCCTCTTTGTGGGTATCAGGAAGCTCCACTGGATAATCCCAGAACTCAAATCCATCAATAGGACTTTCACTTTCAGCAACAGCAAAGAAGGATTTACGATCATGACCTTCTACACGGGCAACAAGATAATACTTACCATCTAATTCTATAGCACCGGAATTAAATACAGCATTAATTCCTAGTCTTTCCATAAAATATGGATTAGTCTTTTCATCAAGGTCATATCTCCAGAAAATAGGTGCATGTTCATTAGTTAATACAGGGTACATATATCTATCATACATACCATTATAAGCTTTACTTTTTTCGTTCTTTCTATTAATCAGTCTTTCATATTTATCAAGTTCTACATAATAATTAGGATGCATATTCGCCACCAAACCTTTCATTTGTGTAAATTTTATTCACATTAGCCTGCAAGCTTTCTAGATTAAAATCTCTGATTGTCATCTAACCCTGCCCATAGTATTTGTATGTACTATCTATTTTAAAATTCTACATTACGGTTAATCATCTCAAGGCACATTCTTCCATTGTGGTATGGACCCTTCCAAGGACCAACGATTTCCTTTTCCTTAATAGGGCTTCCATCTTTATATAGTTCATTAAACCATTCTCCATCAGCCCTTTTATCAATCATATATTCTTTGGTATAATCCCATATCTTCCTAGCAGTTTCAAGATAATCAGTTCTACTTGGATCCTTCTCATAGCCGTTAACAAATCCAATAATAGCCTCAACCTGGACCCACCATACCTTTTTAGTGTCTACTTTTCCATTTTCACATTCATTGTATAGAGATGCTCCCTCATCCAAGCCAACTGAATAAATTTTACGGGCAAGCTCCTTAGTAATCTTAGATATTTTCCTGGTATATTCCTCATCACCAAGGACCTCACAGGCACGGTCAACTAACCAAGAAGCTTCAATGTCATGACCATATGAATGAAGATCGATAATAGAATTCCAGTCCATATCAAAGAATACATCAAGTCTTCTTAAATCTTGGTTGTATACCCTGTCAGCGAATAAATCCAACATAAATTTGATGTAGTCTCCTACTTTTTTTGTCTTATCCACTCTGTATAATTCAGTGTAGGCTTCCAAAACATGAAGAAGAGTGTTCATAGTACGGCTGGCCATAACCCCATTTTCAGATAATTTTTCATTATCCGCAGGTTTGAATTCCCTATCAAATGCTTCTAGGTAGCCCAAGTCGTCCTTACATATATTCTCTATCTTATCTACTAAATCATAGGCTATCTTTAATGCTTCCTTATTGCCAGTTGCACCATAATATGAGGCCAAGCCATAGATTGCAAAGGCCTGATTATATGTGTGCTTTGTATCATCCTCAGCNTTACCATCGTAGGTTACTGACCAATACACTCCACCAAACTCCTTGTCAATTAACTTATTCCTTAGAAACTCATAGGCATGGTCTGCACACTTTAGGCATTCCTCATCCTTCAAGGTGATATAAGCATTGGAGAAGAACCATAATATTCTGCTATTATATATTCCACCCTTAATAGAATGTTTTAGGGTTTCTAGGTCATAGCCCATTCCACCATAGAAGCCACCGTGTTTATCATCCTTTAGGCTTCGCCAGAATGGNATAATGTTACCAATTAGCTCTTCCTTAACCTCATTAATTATCATATCATTACTATTCCTTTCTCAATAAACCTAGGTGAACAAGGGGTAAGCACCACTGTGGGTGCTTCGAAGTTCTTCCTGTGTGAAGGTAGGCTTCTTCACCCTGTCTCCCTATATTAAATATGGGATACAATTAAATCCATTGTTCCCTTTAGATGATAATCGCCATAATCAAAGGGCAATATAAAATGACTTCCCTTTTTAATCNATATTCCATCAATTTCACCTTGACCCTCTATAACACTTACATTTAGAAACGGTTTGTCTTGTAGAAAATCTCCTTCTCCATCTAAGCTAATCTTCTTAACCGTATAGTAGGTAGACTTAATGAATTCCTCAATAATGTAATTATCGCCTTTGATTATATTCCCTCCGGTTTTTACATCAACATGAGGACATGTGATAACATCAATGCTTTTATCAATATGAAGCTCTCTTGGTTTACCATTGTCCAAACGATCGTAATCATAGAGGCGATAGGTAATATCACTGCTTTGCTGGGTCTCAAGCAGTAGAGTCCCTTCTTTTATCGCATGAACTGTCCCAGGATCAATCTGAAAGAAATCACCCTTTTTAATCGGCCTTACATTAATTAGATCCTGCCATCTATTGTCCTTTATCATCTGTTTCAGTTCTTCTTTATCCTTAGCATTATGTCCATTAACAATTTTGGCATCCTCATCACAGTCTAGGATATACCAGCACTCAGTCTTACCAAGAGCCCCACCCTCATTATCATTTGCATACTCATCATCAGGGTGAACCTGGATGCTCAGGTCTGCTTTAGCATCAATTATCTTTATTAATAGAGGAAATACATCTCCCTGGATATTACCGAATAATTCTCTATGGTTATCCCAAAGCCAACTGAGAGTCTTGCCCTTATACTGTCCACTAGCAATAAGACAGTCACCGTTCTTATGGGCACTTATAGCCCAGCATTCCCCTGTGTGATCATTAGGAATATCATATCCAAATATTGATTTAAGCTTTTCCCCACCCCATATAGCTGATTTAAAAATCGGCTCTAAAAACACAATATCTTTCATAATTTTATCTCCTATCATTTCGATATATTATTAAGTTATCGTTAACCTAATTTTACTTAACTCATAAAGGATTGTCAATCCCAATCTTATAATAAAAATGCTCCTATAGCTCCTGCTAACAAGGTTAGTATAATAGGATTTATATTAAACTTAATATTAGCAAAAGCTGCAACAACAAATATAACAACTCCAATAACGGAGAACACTCCTAAGGGATTAGTAAATATTGCGGATATATCTGCATCTGGAAGCAATAAAACTCCTGAAGCAATTGTTATAGCCGCTGATGCTATTAGGCCTACAGCCGCCGGCTTAACTCCACCAAGAAAGCTTTGCATCACTTTATTCTCCCTGTAACGATCTAAAAATTTCATAACTAATGTGATAATAAGAAATGAAGGTAGGGAAACACCTATTGTTGCAAAAAGGGAACCCCAAAAGCCGCCACTTAAATAGCCTACAAAAGTAGCAGCATTAATGGCAATTGGCCCCGGTACTACCATATCAAGGGCAGTAAGAGAAGCTAGCTCCTCAGGGGTAACAGCGAATTTAACGGCTTCATCAATAATCATGGACATCATAGCATAACCTCCACCGAAGCCTACAGCACCAACTCTAAAAAACACCCAAAGCAGTCTTAGATATAGTATCATTATTTTGTCTCACTCCTATCCTTTTTATTTGATAAATGATCATAAACATATCCAGCAGCTCCTGCTGCCAATACCACTAATGGTGCACTTATATTAGTAAACTGGACCAAAACAAATGCAGAGAGCATAAGTATAACTCCAAAAAAATTCTTTATATTATGTCTTCCAAGGGTGAATGCTGCAGATAATATAAATGCTGATGATGCTATTCTTATCCCATTAAAGGCTCCAGCCACAGGTCCATCCTGGGGTATAAATTGCAATAATACGGTGGCAAGAATCATTAGAATAAATGCAGAAATTGTTGCTCCTAGACCTGCTATCAACATACCAATGGTCCCACCTACCCTGCGACCAACAAAGGAAGCGCAGTTAAGGGCGATGAC
>JGI24709J26583_10000284_pt1 | contig 42043 bp, 32 predicted proteins | sample BioPla2DNA1_FD_26583 | JGI IMG/M metagenome (IMG submission 26583) | reverse complement strand
CATCCTCATTAAACGACTTTATTTNACAATTTTCGCTTATAGGTCTGCAAAAAAGGAATTTATGTAATGAGTCTACATAAATTCCCAATAGTTCACCTTCACCTTTTATCATTTAAATTCTTTAGTTCATCAAATACAACGTCATTTAAAACTTTAATATAAGTCCCCTTCATACCAGAGGATCTAGATTCAATTACACCGGCACTTTCAAATTTGCGAAGTGCATTAACTATTACTGACCTTGTAATACCAACTCGATCAGCAATCTTACTTGCTACTAATATTCCCTCTGTGCCCTTTAATTCATTAAAAATGTGGGTGATGGCCTCTAATTCAGAAAATGATAATGTATTTATGGCAGATTTTACAATCTGTATTTTACGATTTTCTTCAGCATTCTCTTCATTTACAGAACGCATCATCTCTAAACCAACTACTGTTGTACCATATTCGCTTAAAATAATATCATCAATTGTATATTGCTCATCCTTTTTATATATGAAAAGAGTTCCCAACCGTTCTCCAGCTATATCTATTGGTGTAATGATAGCTTGATAGGAATCAACCTCGTCAAATTCAAATCCTAGTGTTCTTAAATTAACATTTTCCTTTGTTGAAAGTATATTAAGTAGTCTTTCATTTAGCAAGGCGTCTATATGCCTTCCAACAACATCCTTAATCAATTCATTAATTTCAGGAATATCATCTCGGTTTTTTACACCTAGAACTTTTCCCTTACGACTAATCACTAACACGTCAGATGCAAGAATATCACTTAAAACAACACAGATATCATTGAAAACCACTTTATGTGAATTATTATTATGCAACAGGTTGTTAATCTTTCTTGTTTTATCCAGTAACTGTACACTCATTACGACGCCTCCCAGTTTTTTTCTAAACCTCCCCAAGGTTTTCTTTTTTAATTAGAATAAAATTCTTATAAGTCAATATAAATATATTAGCATAATCTGCGATTTGCACCTTTATAAATTCTATCATATACAAATTCAAAAAACAATAGCAATTATCGAACTTTTATATGCATTTTGAGTAAATTTATGTTTTTAACATTCAATTTGTTGATTTTACGAAAAGTTAATGAAAACAATCAATAAAATTCATAATTTAATATAATTACATGATAGTTTTAACTTAAGACTGTATATTGAATCAACTTCCTTAACCTATCAAAAGCTATACCATCATTGATGATATAGCTAATATGCGGATAAAAGCATTTAGAAAGCTTGCTTTTTGGCTGCTTTTACTTTGTATCTTGTTATGATATCGTAGACGTCATAAATTCTAACATAATAGTTATTCATCTTCATTTTCATTCTTAGTCATCACATGACCGCAGGTTTTATTCTCACAAACTAGTTTTTTTCCCTTTTCCACCATAAAACCATTACATTTTTCACAAGGTGTGCTGGATGGCTTAGCCCAAGACATAAAGTCACATTCAGGATTATTAATGCATCCGTAGTATTTTCTGCCTTTCTTGGTTTTTCGAATCACTATGTCACTGCCACAAGTAGGACATGCTACACCGATTTTTTCAAGATAGGGCTTTGTATTTTTACATTCTGGGAATCCAGGACAAGCAAGAAACTTTCCATGTGGACCGTATTTAATGACCATATTACGACCACACAATTCACAAATCTCTTCTGTCACTTCATCAGCTATCTCTATTTTATCTAATGTTTCTTGAGCATCTTTAACAGCCTTATCTAGATCAGGGAAGAAATTCCTTACTACACTTTTCCAGTGTATATTTCCTTCCTCCACTCCGTCTAGCAAAGTCTCCATATTAGCTGTAAAATTCACATCAACTATACTTGCAAATGCTAGCTTCATTATATTATTGACTGCTTCACCAAGCTCTGTTACAAATAGATTCTTCTTTTCTTTAGCAATATATCTTCTAGCAATAATAGTAGTTATTGTAGGTGCATAGGTACTGGGCCTTCCTATTCCTAACTCTTCTAATGTCTTTACAAGGGATGCCTCCGTATAATGGGCAGGAGGTTGGGTAAAATGTTGAGTCTTATTTAATTCTAGGAGTTCAAGCTTATCACCTTTCTTTAAATCTCCAAATGAAGTCCCACTTTTCTTTTCCTCATCCTCAGGTGTATATACTTTCATAAAGCCTTCAAAAACCAGCTTTGAAGTTGAAGCTGTAAATTGATAAGCATTAGCTTTAACCTTTAGAGAATTGGTCTCATATCTAGCAGGCTCCATCCTACTAGCTACAAATCTTCTCCATATAAGCTGGTAAAGACGAAATGCATCTCTAGATAATGCACTCTTAACAAGTGTTGGATCAATTTCAACATTGGTTGGACGAATCGCTTCATGAGCATCCTGTACTTTTTTGCCGCTAGATTTAACTACATCATTCTTTGCAACAAATTCCTCTCCATAAGTATCATTGATATAATCCCTTGCAGCTTTGTCAGCCTCGTCACTAATTCTTGTGGAGTCTGTACGCAGGTAAGTAATCAAACCTATTGTTCCATGACCTTTAACATCAACACCTTCATAAAGCTGCTGGGCAAGCTGCATGGTTTTCCTAGTGGAAAAATTAAGAGCTTTAGATGCTTCCTGCTGTAATGTACTTGTGGTAAATGGAATAGGTGCTTTACGAACTCGCTCACCTTTCTTTATTTCATCTACAATAAAATCTGCCCCTTCAAGATTAGACAGAACCTTATTCATATCTGCTTCTGTTTTGATTGCATTCTTAGGATTTACAAATTTCGCAATCAAAGGCTTCTTTTTATTATTTATATTAAATGCAGCCTCTAGGTTCCAATATTCTTCAGGAACAAAATCACTAATTTCCTCTTCTCTATCACATATAATTCGAAGTGCTACTGATTGCACTCTACCAGCACTAAGCCCTCGTTTTATCTTCTCCCAGAGGAGAGGGCTTATCATATAACCAACCATACGGTCAACTACTCTTCTAGCCTGTTGAGCGTCTACAAGATCCATATCTATTTCTCTTGCTTCTTTAATGGATGATTTTACAGCATTTTTAGTTATCTCATTAAAGGTTATTCGGCTACTTGGCTTATCCTGTAATTTTAATGAATGATACAAATGCCATGAAATTGCTTCTCCTTCCCGGTCAGGGTCAGTTGCCAGATAAACCTTATCTGCCTTTTTTACTTGCTTTCGTAGCTTGGCAAGCAATTCTCCCTTTCCTCGAATGGTTATATACTTAGGTTCAAAATCATTCTCTATATCAACCCCCAATGAACTTTTTGGCAAATCTCGAACATGACCATTGGAAGCAACAACTTCATAATTACTTCCTAAAAACTTTTTAATTGTTTTGGCTTTTGCCGGAGATTCCACGATGACCAGATACTTTGCCATACAATACTTCCCTCATTTCTATAATAAATGTTCTGTTATTATACCCAATATAATAAACAAACACATTCCTAATTATTTCTAGATTAAGCTTAAAACATAAACTAGCATACACTACTTTGAATTTTCTTTCAAGTATTTTATAAATTAGAGGGGTGTGGATGTTACTATTCAGCATTGTAGGTGTTGCAAAGACCAGGGGAGAAATGTTCCATGCGAATGAAATTCGCATTTTGTGGTGACGCTCTCGCTTAGATGCATTACGTAACGGTACATAAGGTTCTTCAGTACAGAACCTAAGTACCGACGAATGCAATACTCACCATGGGAATCATTTCTCCCCTGGTCTTAATCATTAGTCTATGCACTGAATAGTAATTTTGTACTTTGTTGGTTATGGATTACTGTATAGATATATTTTACTCGTTTACTATAAATTACTTTTCATATAAAAGTTTTTATAAGGTTGTTTTATCATGTCTCTTAGTTCTAGTTTTAGGAGGTGTTCCATTAGGTCTGATATTGGTATTGATGTATTTCTGACTATCTCTTCTATATTAGTAGGCTCTAAAGCAATTGATTCGTATACAAGGATTTCTTCTTCGGTCATATTCTTTGTTAGTTGGGAATTGTCATTTGATTTATGATTATTATCGTAATTGGTCAATAGTTCCACTAATATATCATCAGGGCTTCCTACTAATTTAGCACCCATCTTAATTAGATTATTACATCCAATACTTAAGGCATCGGTTATTCTTCCTGGTATTGCATAGATATCCTTTCCTTGCTCTAATCCCATATCGACAGTTATTAAGGATCCACTCTTTTCCTTGGCTTCTATTACAAGTATTCCATCACTTAGACCACTGATAATCCTATTTCTCATAGGAAAATTACTTGCATAGGGCTTCTCACCTGGGGGATATTCTGAAATGACAGCCCCGTGATTTTGCATCTCCATATATATATCAATATTCTCCCTTGGATAGCATATATCAATACCACAGCCAAGAACTCCATATGTAAGACCGGAGACCTCTAAAGCTCCTTTATGGGCACATGTATCAATCCCTCTAGCCAAACCACTTATAATTCCAACCCCTGAAGCCGCCAGAGACTGAGAGAAATATTTAGTCAGCTCCATGCCATAGGCTGAGGCATTTCTTGTTCCTACGATTGCTAGTATCTTTCTCTCTATATGGGGTAGCTTCCCCTTAATATATAGAGAAAATGGTCCATTATATAAAGGACGCAGCTTCTTGGGATACTCTTCATCTAGCTTTGTAATGAATTTTATGCCTTTTTCTAAAAGGACATTATATTCCATATGTATTCTTTCTGGGTTTTTATAATCACGAATATTATCAGCATCTTTCTTACTAAACCTAACAATTCCCTCTTTCATAGCTAATTTTATTGCTTCATTAATCGAGTCATCTGACGCCTTATAGACTTCCTCTGAGCTTCCATAATAGTCTAGTAGGTAGTCAATTTTCTTAGGGCCAATATTATTAATATTACTCAACCAGTAATTATACTCTCTATCCTTCATACCACACCTATTCCTTTCATAGTGTTCCAAAATACTTTTGATCCAGACTACGATAGCATATGGCCTCGCTTATGTGCTTGCTTTTAATCTGTGGACTTTGATCTAAGTCAGCAATGGTTCTAGCAACCTTTAATATTCTGTGATAGGCTCTAGCGCTAAGATTCATCTTTATAAAGGCCTCTTCCAAAAGGTCTTGATCCTTTTTATCTAGCTTACAATAGGCTTTAATAGTACGAGGAATTAGCTGAGAGTTAAAGTATATACTCTGGTCTTTATATCTATTCATTTGTATTTCACGGGCTATTCTAACCCTATTTCTTATTTCTTCAGAGTTTTCCTCCTTTTGCTTTATAGCTAGTTCTCTATAATTAATTTCTATAGCTTCTATACAGATGTCAAATCTATCTAATAGTGGTTGAGATATTTTCCCCAGATATCGCTTAACCTGATTAATCGAACAATTACATCTATTTCTATCAGGATAAAATCCACAGTTACAGGGATTAATAGCAGCTACTAACATAAAGTTTGCAGGATATACATATGTACCATTAAGTCTTGAAATAGTAACTAGCCTATCCTCTAGAGGCTGGCGTAGAACTTCTATTGTATTTTTCTTAAACTCAGGTAGCTCATCTAAAAAGAGGACTCCTTGATCTGCTAGACTTACCTCCCCTGGTCTTGGAAGCCGTCCCCCTCCTACCAAGGCAGTTGTTGTAATTGTATGGTGAGGACTTCGAAATGGTCTTCTTAATATTAATCCTTGATTATCCAACATACCAGCAATACTATAGATTTTTGATATCTCCATACTTTCATCAAAGGAAAGCTCTGGCATAATTGTTGGTATTCTTTTGGCCAACATCGTCTTCCCAGAGCCCGGCGGACCGATCATTAGAATATTATGCATACCTGCCACCGCTATCTCAATAGCTCTCTTGGCCGCCCTTTGTCCCGTGACATCAGAGAAATCCATTGACTCTTTGTGGGAAATATCCTTAAACATTTCCTCTCTAGGGATGTATAAAGGCTCCAATGTTTCCTCATCATTCAAAAACTTAACAACCTCAACTAAAGTAGAGACTCCATAGGTTTCTATTCCTTCAACCACTGCCCCTTCTCTACTGTTCTCCATAGGAATAATGCACTTTTTAAAGCCCTGCTGCATAGCACAATAGACTATAGGCAGGACACCATTTACTTTATTGATTCTTCCATTAAGGCTGAGTTCTCCGATAATTAGAATATCCTTAAAACTTTCTTCCGGTAGATGGCCAAAGGCCCCTAGAATTGCAATTGCCACTGGTAAATCAAAGGCTGTACCCTCTTTACGAATGTCAGCAGGGGATAGATTAACAGTAATCCTTTTGGCAGGTATCTTAAATCCAGAATTTTTAAGTGCAATTTTAACTCTTTCCCTTGCTTCCTTAACTTCAGACCCGAGAAAACCTACCATATCAAAAACTGGTAAGCCATCACTTACATCTGCCTCAACAGTTACTATCATCCCGTCAATACCATGAATTGCTGCACTGAATGCTTTACTGAACATAGATTAATGCTACTCCCTTCATTGTCTCTCTCACAATAAAGGAATCATTTGCTAATTCGAAGTATAACAAAGTATCCATAATTTGGCAAGTCATATTGCTATTAAGCTATATATCCATGTGCTTTGAATCCTATAGATGGAACTTAAGTCCAACCAATAGGGATTACTTTTTTAAACTAATAGCATATAATGTACCAATAAATAGTATTGAAGTAATGTGAAGAAAAGACATCTTCACACACAACTTTGTGCTGAAAGGTAAGGTTGTTTATATGCGTATCTGTGAATTAAGAGAAAAAGAAGTTATAAACTGTAGGGATTGTGTCCGTCTAGGTTATGTATGCGATCTCGAATTTGATATATGCACTGGGTGCATAACCCATATTATCGTACCAGGTCCATGCAAAATACTAGGCATGCTTGGAAGAGACCACGAATATGTTATTAGCACCCATTGCATTAAACAAATAGGTATAGATATCATTCTGGTGGATATAGATGCAGAAAAATGTTTGGTCAAATGCATTTAGTTAGAAGCTTCATATAGGCTTGATTTGCAATAGTTCATTTCTATATATTGTAATTTGCTCTTGACCATTTTATAATTCTTCAATATAATCTAATATAGTACAAATGAATAATCACTGTATGGTCATAAAGATTAGGAGGATTTAATCATGAAGTGTCCATTTTGTGGCAATGAGAATACCAGAGTAATTGATTCTCGCCCTGCGGAAGAAAATAATTCAATTAGAAGAAGACGCCAATGTGATGATTGTAAGAAGAGATTTACTACATATGAAAAGATTGAGACTATCCCACTAGTTGTAATTAAAAAAGATAATAATAGGGAATCTTACAATCGTGCTAAGATAGAATCTGGTGTTTTTAAGTCATGCCACAAGAGACCTATTTCTGCTGATGCCATGACTAAGGTTGTAGATGAAATTGAAACCATGATTTTTAATCGTGAAGAGAAAGAAATACCAAGCCATATAATTGGTGAGATTGTTATGGACAAGCTTAAAGACCTAGACCCAGTTGCTTATGTAAGGTTTGCATCTGTTTATAGAGAGTTTAAAGATGTAAGCACATTTATGGATGAACTAAAAAATTTATTGGATAGTTAATAAGATACATAGAAAACCTCCTATATAATACAGGGTATTTGTTAATGCCTTACAATATATAGGAGGTATTTTTTTATCTCTTCTTACATCTTTCTTATATCTTTATAAAATCTTATTCATAGGTATCTCGAAGGCTGCGAACTAATAGTTTATTAGCAAGCTCTTCTTTGTTTTTAATTTCCTCGCCTCTAATATCTTCTTTAAGCAGCTTTATCTCTCTACCCTCCGGACTTGTAAGATAAAAATAATTATCACTAAAGATAGCATCACTGTCCCCAAAGTCTAGTTCCACAAAGCAAGCCAATTTATCAGATTTCAATGATATAGTATATGCATCTTCCTCTTCCTTAACCTCAAAGCTAATGTTAGGATGCTCTAGTTCTAAGTGTTTGTATGGCTCAAAGAACACTACTTCATAACTCTTATGGCCAGCTTCATCTGTAATAATAGCCTCTACAAACAGCTCACCTTCACAGCCTTTTATCAGTGAAGAGTAGTCCTTCTCCATAACCTTTACAGCAGAAAGAGCCGGAACTGTAACAGAATAAATACTCTTATCTACAACAGTAAAGTCCATCCTTTTTAAAGCAACTTCTACAGTACATTTATTATCGGATATAGTTTCGTTTTGTATATGAGCTTCAACAAGACTGCCTTCTTCTCTCTTTAAGCTACCCGCAATGGATGCATAAAAGTTTTTAGCCATGTAATGGAGAGCCTTCCAACGGCCATAATAATCTATACTTGACCAAGATGCAACAGGCCAGTTATCATTGAGCTGCCAGTAGAGAGACCCCATACACCTGTCACGGTGTCTTCTCCAATGCTCTACACCAAACTTGATTGCAATACCTTGAAGTATCTGAGATACATAAAGCAGATCACTAAAGTCATTAGGATATAGGAAATTCTCTGATAAATAATATAATATCTTACCGTTAGCTGCTCCATTCTTCTGATGGCTTTCCATTACCTTGGAGAAAATATTACGATCCCCTTTTTCAGTAAATGAATTTACTGTTTTTATTGATGGGAATGACTGAAAGCCAAACTCTGAACAGAATCTAAAGTAATAATTTCTATAATCTTCAAAGGGCTTCAACCCATGCCATACCGCCCAATAATGGACATCTCCTCTGTTCTGATCTTCAGGATTATCAAAAGAGCCACCTGATGAAGGAGAGGATACCCAATAGAAGGTTTGTCTGTCTTCTTTTTCAACAACCTTAGGCAGTACATATTCAAACTGTTTTATATAATCTGCTTTAAGTTTCTTAGGATGATCCTTAAATCCACCCCAGTTAACCCAAGCTGATTCTATCTCATTATTACCACACCATAATCCAAGGGAGGCGTGATGACGAATTCTTCTAACATTATCCTTAGTTTCCTCTATGATATTTTCTTCAAAATCCTTGGTAAAATCATATATATTACATGCATACATAAGATCCTGCCATACGATGATTCCTGCTCTGTCGCAGAGATCAAAGAAATAATCGGAAGGATAATATCCTCCTCCCCAAACTCTAAGACAGTTATAATTAGCACGAACGCTTGAATCAATGAGATGTTTTATTTTATCCCTAGTAATATGTGAATAGACCGTATCTTCAGGTATATAGTTAGCTCCCTTGGCAAATATTTTAACTCCATTAACCATAAATGCAAACTCTGATCCCCACTCATCCTTATCCTGACTAATAGTAAGGGTTCTAAGTCCAATAGTGTAAGTCTTAGCGTCATCTATACATCCATTTTTCACCAAGTTTACAGTAAGCTCATACAAGGGCTGCTTACCTAATCCGTTAGGCCACCATAATTCTGGACTAGGAACCTCCAGACTATAATTAGTTACAGTACTACTGACCTTTGCGTCACCAGAAATTTTATTACCATTTGGAGCTACTAATTCATACTCAAGAACATACTTATCATCATTAATAATCTCTAATTCGGTTACAAGCTCTAGTCTTACTTTGTTCTCTTCATGGTGCTGAATTATCTCCACATCAGATATTCTTGCATCTGAAAAGCCTACAAGTTCGATATCTCGCCAAATTCCTGCATCTGGAATCTGTGCACCCCAATCCCAGCCAAACATTGAATGAGCCTTTCTTATGTATTGACTACCACTCATAGTTCCTGTATTAACAAATTCTATTTCCTTTCCCTCTTCTGCCACATAGTTTTCAATATGTTCTATAGGTGAACGGAATACAATCCTTATAATATTATTCCCATGGTTCAATAAACTCTTACATTCCAGTCTCCATATTCTGTGCATATTATTAGTGGATGCAAGAAGCTTCTCATTAAGGTGGATTTCTGCAATTGTGTCAAGACCATGACATACTAATTCAATTCTTTCCTTAGAATATAGCTCGTCCCCCACATAGAATTCTCTTTGAAATTCATAGTCCTTACGAAATAGCTCCCTTGCTTCATATTCATTGTCTCGCCAATAAGGATCACTTGTTAATCCATTAGCCAGCAAAGAAGACATGACAGAACCAGGAATTTCAGCAGGCTGCCACTGCACTGTATCTACTTCTCTCATTTTCCATGTACCATTTAATGTTTCTAGTAACATATCTCTACTCCTTATTAATATATTTTTATCTGCTGTTTATAATAACTATAATTAGCATTATTGCTGAGGCTGTATAAGCTATAATGTAATTCTAACATATTAGCAATTGATTATCGATGTGTTTTCTAACTATTTAATTTTGGCCAAATAAATAAGATACTATTTATTTTTTTCTCTAAATCATATACAATAGAACATGTTATAATTTCAGCCAAAAAGCAGATTTGTCCTGGAAATCATCTGAACTGGTAATCTGCTATTAATAATAAAATTAATGAAAGGTTAGGTGTATATATGTTAATCGGTGCATTAGAGGCAGGGGGAACTAAGATGGTTTTGGCCATAGGGAATGAGAATGGGGAGATTCTTGAACAGGTCTCTATTCCTACAGAAACTCCTGAAATTACGGTTCCAAGAATAATTGACTACTTTAAGAATAAGAATATAAAAGCGCTGGGTATCGGCTCCTTCGGACCAGTTGATTTAGATAGAAATTCGAAAACCTATGGTTATATAACCTCCACTCCAAAGCTAGCATGGGCTAACTATGACATTGTTGGTAATATCAAAAAAGAGCTTAATGTTCCCATCGGTTTTGATACTGATGTTAATGGATCAGCCTTAGGGGAGGCCACATGGGGAAGCTTAAAAGGCTTAGAATCTGGGATTTATATCACTGTAGGTACTGGTGTAGGTGTTGGAGTATGCATAAATGGTGGTTTACTTCACGGTATGCTACACCCTGAAGCAGGACATGTTCTCTTAAGTAAACATCCAGAGGATGATTTTGATGGTGTATGCCCATATCATCCTAATTGTATAGAAGGATTGGCTTCAGGTCCTGCTATAGAAAAGAGATGGCATAAAAAGGCCTATGAACTAGCGGATAATGATAAGGTATGGGAATTAGAGGCCTTTTATCTGGCTCAAGGAATTGCTAATTATATTCTATGCTTATCACCTCATAGAATCGTATTAGGTGGTGGGGTTATGCACCAGGAGCAGCTATTCCCATTAATTCGTTCTCAGGTAGTTAGTATGCTTAATGGATATGTGGATACACCACAGATTAAAGACATAGATTCCTACATCGTACCAGCCGCTCTTAATGGAGATCAAGGAATAATGGGTTGCATAAAGCTGGGGCTATTGGAATTAGAAGCTGTGTAGGGGCAAAAGACGTAAAGGTATTGAATAGAATAAGGGAAGGATATCCAGCCTTGTAGGTTAAGAAAAGTTCAGAGAATAAATAATCCCATGGTGAGGCGCTCTCGCTTAGTTCCATTCGTAGCGGTACTAAGAACACAAAATACGTGTTCTAAGTGCCGACGAATGCAAATACTCACCATGGGAAATATTTTTCTCTGAACTTAATATTAGACTTTTATATAGCTGAATATCTTTCCCTTATTCTTTTATAGTTTTCGAGGGCTTTTGCCCCTTATTTAGTTTTAGATATAATAAAAGCTTATATAAATTCAATACTAATATATTACTATAAATCAAATACCAATGTATTATAACAAATCCTTTAGTTCTCAAAATATGGCTTTTCTTCGTACAAAAGGTAATAAGTGTAACAAGTACTTTTTCAATAAACTTGAGTGTTTATCACTTCAAAAAACTTCAAAAATATGGTGTGATTATGTATCCATAAAGAGACTGTTTTTCGCCATCGGTACTTGGCTTGTGGCAGATATACTTATCTGTCACGAGCCTAGATACCGCTATGAGCGAAAACGAGCGAGAGCGTGTCTCTTTGGATCATAGTCACACCATATTTTCACTAACTGAATATGTGATAAACATCACTACACTATTCAGCCATTTTTTCTCTTAATACCATCTGCAATATTCCTCCGTGGCGGTAGTAGTCTACGTCCACTTCGGAATCGAAGCGAGCTCTTGCTTTAAACTCGGTGATAGAGCCATCTTTACCTTTTGCTATTACCGTGATTACTTCTCTTGGACGAACATTATCATCTATTAGAACTTCAAAGGTTTCTTCTCCGGTCAGTCCTAANCTATCTGCTGTCTCTCCATCAAGGAATTGTAGTGGTAGGATACCCATCATTACAAGGTTAGAGCGATGAATNCTTTCGTAGCTTTCAGCAATAACAACCTTAACTCCAAGTAAGCTTGGACCTTTAGCAGCCCAGTCTCTTGATGAGCCCATTCCGTAATCCTTTCCTGCAATTACTACAAGTCCAGTGCCATTTTCCTTGTACTTCATACAGGCATCAAATATGGTCATAACCTCACCTGTTGGATAATAGGTTGTATATCCTCCTTCTGTACCTGGAGCAATCATATTACGAATACGAATATTGGCAAATGTACCCCTCATCATTACTTCATGNTTACCTCTTCTAGAACCATAGGTATTAAAATCAGAGGCTTTAATCCCCTTCTCTAATAAATAGCTGCCAGCCGGAGAATTCTGTCCAATAGCTCCTGCAGGGGATATATGATCAGTTGTAATTGAATCTCCGAACTTAGCGATTACTCTTAGGTCAGAAATCTTATGGATAGCCTGTGGCTCCTTTGATAAACCAGTAAAGAAGGTTGGTTTTTGTATATAAGTAGAAGCCTCATCAAACTCATAAAGCTTAGAATTATCTACTTGGATTTCATTCCACATCTTATTATTATTNTAAACCTGCTCATATTCCTTACGGAATAATTCAGGTTTTACAGTGNTCTCCATTGCCTCATGTACTTCTTCCTTGCTTGGCCATATATCTTTTAGATATACTGCTTTTCCTTCTGTATCATGACCAATTGGATCCTTAGTCAAATCAATATTAACAGTTCCAGCCAATGCATATGCAACAACCAGTGGAGGTGATGCCAGATAATTAGCCTTAACTAAACTGTGAATTCTACCTTCAAAGTTACGATTACCAGATAAAACTGAGCTTACTAGTAAATCATTATCAGTAATTGCTGATGCTATCTCTGGAAGAAGAGATCCTGAATTACCTATACATGTTGCGCAACCATAGCCTACAATCTGGAAGCCTAACTTATCCAAATACTCCTGAAGTCCTGCATCCCTTAAGTAGCCAGACACAACCTTTGAGCCTGGTGCCAATGAAGTTTTTACATGGGCAGGAACTTGAAGCCCCTTTTCTACTGCCTTCTTGGCTAAGAGTCCTGCTCCTAACATTACTGAAGGGTTAGATGTATTAGTACATGAAGTAATAGAAGCAATNGCGATAGAGCCAGTTTCCATCTTACTTCTTCTTCCGTCAGCAAGGGTAATATCTACGGACTTATTAAATACTGCCTCATCTAATCCATGGCCTTGATTACCAACAGGAGAAGTTATTGACTTAACAAATTCCTTTTTCATATCAATAAGTGATATTAAATCCTGTGGACGCTTTGGACCTGATAAGGAAGCCTGTACTGTGCTTAAGTCTAACTCAATAACATCTGTGTAAACCGTACTATTATCCTCGTATTGATTAAATAACCCATTCTTAGTCAGATAGGTTCTTACAATATTAATATGCTCCTTTGTTCGTCCTGATAGCTCCATGTATTTTAAGGTTTCTTCATCTACAGGGAAAAATCCACAGGTAGCCCCGTATTCTGGAGCCATGTTAGCAACTGTAGCTCTATCAGCAAGACTAAGATTCTTAACACCATCACCAAAAAACTCTACAAACTTGCCAACAACACCCTTTTGCCTAAGTAGATTGGTTACTCTAAGAGCTAGGTCAGTAGCTGTTGCTCCAGCGCTTAGGACCCCAGTGAATTTAACTCCTATAACCTCAGGAACTGGAAAATATGAAGGCTGTCCAAGCATTCCTGCTTCAGCCTCAATTCCACCAACGCCCCATCCTAAAACACCGAGGCCATTAATCATAGTAGTGTGGGAATCTGTTCCCACCAAGGTATCTGGATAGACCAGGGTTCCCTCTTTACCTTCCTTTGAAAGTACTACTTGGGCTAGATATTCTAAATTAACTTGATGAATAATACCTGTTGCAGGAGGAACCACACCAAAATTATCAAAGGCTTTCTGAGCCCAATTAAGAAATTGATATCTTTCTTTATTACGTTCAAACTCCAATTTCATGTTTTCTTCCAGAGCCTTCTCATTACCATAAAAGTCCACCTGGACAGAGTGGTCAATTACCAAGTCAACCGGTACTTCTGGATTAATCTTATCTAGGAGAAAATCCAGGATTTTATCATCCTTATTCTCAGCCTTTCCAACATTATATAGAGCATCCCTCATAGAAGCCAAGTCAACAACTGCAGGAACCCCAGTAAAGTCCTGAAGAATAACCCTAGCTGGTTTAAATGGTACCTCAGCCTCTTTATTTTGCTCCTTCGCCCAATTAGCCAGATTACGAATATGTTCTTCATTAATAACATGTCCGTCATACTGCCTTAATACTGATTCTAATAAAACCTTTATGGAATATGGCAGATTCTTAATATCATAGCCCTCTTCCTCTAAAGTCTGCAGGCTATAGTATTCGTAGGTTTTACCCTCTAAAGTAAACTTATCTCTTGCTTTTTCATTTAATACATTATGCATACTTCACCATCCTATTCTCTAGTCTACGGGATTAGAAACTTATAGTTCCTTAGGTCCATCACCAATATCAACAACATAAAAATCAGCCTTATAACCGATTTTTTCTTCGTAAACCCTTCCTACCTTATCAATAAATTTATCTACTACATCTTCTTTAACAATATTAACTGTGCAACCACCAAATCCTGCACCTGTCATTCTGGCACCAATAACACCTTCCTGTTGCCAAGCTGTTTCAACAAGGGTGTCCAGTTCAATTCCAGTTACCTCATAATCATCCCTCAAAGATACATGGGAATCATCCATAAGCTCACCAAATCTCTTTATATCTCTAGCCTTTAAAGCATCAACTGCTTTAATAGTTCTCTGATTCTCATATACCGCATGCTTAGCTCTTCTTGTTAGAACCCCATCACCAATTACACCTTTATGCTGTTCAAACTCTTCTTCTGATAATTCCCCTAATGATTCTATATGTATCACAGTCTTTAATCTCTTAAGAGCTTCTTCGCACTGGCTTCTTCTTTCATTATATTTAGAATCTCCAAGACCTCTTTTCTTATTACTACAAGCTATTACCAATTTTGCATCCCCTAGCTCCAATGGCAGATATTCATATTTCAGAGTACTGGTATCAAGGAAGATAGCATTATCCTTTTTACCCATGGCGATTGCAAATTGATCCATAATACCACTATTAACACCCATAAATTTATTCTCTGTAAACTGAACAATCTTAGCAATCTTAATCAAATCAATATCTATTCCTAGAAGCTCTCTAACTATATATGCTGTCAGAACTTCAATACTCGCTGAGGATGATAATCCTGATGCATTGGGAATATTGCCATAATACACAATATCAAATCCTCTGTCAATCTTATAGGAATGCTCTCCTAAAGCCCATAAGATCCCTTTAGGATAATTTGCCCAATTATCTTCCTTTTTATTAACAAGCTCATCTAAGGAAGATCTTATAACTCCTAGTTCCTCAAAATTCATTGAGTAAAAATTTAATTGTCGATCTTCTCTTAACCTAACGGCTGCATAAGTTCCTATAGTCAACGCACACGGAAATACATGACCCCCATTATAGTCAGTATGCTCACCAATCATATTAACTCTACCTGGTGCAAAAAACACTCTTGGGCTTTCCTCCCCACCAAAGACTTCCTTAAAAGATTTTAACATCGTAGCCTTCATAACATCCTCCATCTTTTCATATATTAACATGATTAAAAAACTTGATTTAGCTTATTGCTACCTATTTTACCACATTAAAGCAGAGATAAAAAGGGTGTATTTCCCCCTTTAGGCAAAATAAATAGAGGGTCAATTTGACCCTCTAATATTTATGACAAATGATTTTTCATATTTTTAAGAGCTGATTTCTCTAATCTACTAACCTGTGCCTGAGAAATACCTATTTCTTGGGCCACCTCCATCTGGGTTTTTCCTTCAAAAAAACGAAGCTTTATTATGTTGTGTTCCCTTGATGGCAGCTTATTCATTGCTTCTTTTAGAGAAATCTCTTCTATCCAATTTTCCTCTTTATTTTTTTTATCACTTACTTGGTCCATAATGTAAAGAGCATCTCCGCCATCGACGTATACAGGATCATATAGAGATACTGGACTCTGAATTGCATCTAGTGCATAAACAATATCCTCTTTATTAATACCTATTTCCTCAGCTATTTCAGTAATTGTAGGTTCTTTATTATTCTTCTTTATTAGGGCTTCTTTAGCGTATATGGCCTTATATGCTGTATCTCTTAAGGATCTACTTACTCGGATTGCATTATTATCCCTAAGGTATCGACGAATTTCACCTATTATCATAGGCACAGCATATGTTGAGAACTTCACATTCTGAGTAATATCAAAATTGTCTATAGCCTTCATCAGCCCTATACAACCTATCTGGAAAAGATCATCTACATTTTCATTGCTGTTAGAAAATCTTTGTATAATACTAAGTACCAATCTAAGGTTACCCTTAATATATGTTTCCCTAGCTTCTCTATCCCCATTTAATATCCGTTCAAACAATTCATCTTTTTCACTATTTTTTAACAATGGCAGCTTAGATGTGTTAACACCGCATATCTCAACCTTATAAAGAGCCATAACGAAACCTCCGAATCACATATTTTCCAGGAATTAGGGATGGCAAAGCATCCTACTAATGACTATAATGATTCACAAATCTGCTCTTATTTATACGGTTTATGATTAAGAAATAATTACCAGTACTATTACATTATTCAAAGCGTACCATTTCTTTCTTTAATCTTTTAATAATCTTTTTTTCTAATCTAGAAATATAAGATTGTGATATTCCAAGTAAATCAGCCACTTCCTTCTGGGTTCTTTCATTACCATCTTCAGTATTCAACCCAAATCTAAGATTTACGATAACTCTTTCNCTNTCTGTCANCTTAGCCAATGCCTTCTTAAGTAGCTTACGATCAACTTCCTGTTCAATTCCCCTATATATTATATCCTCTTCAGTTCCTAATATATCTGACAATAGNAATTCATTACCATCCCAATCAACATTAAGGGGTTCATCAATAGAAACTTCCAATTTTGTTTTATTATTTCTCCTTAAATACATTAATATTTCATTTTCAATGCACCTAGAGGCGTAGGTTGCAAGTTTAATATTTCTTTCTGGATTAAAGGTATTAATTGCTTTAATCAGCCCAATAGTACCAATAGATATTAAGTCTTCAACTCCGACTCCTGTATTATCAAATTTCTTTGCTATGTAAACAACAAGTCTAAGATTATGCTCTATAAGAATAGATTTCATCTCTACATCCTGATCTGTTCCTAGCCCACTAATTACTTCGGCTTCCCTTACAGAATCTAAGGGAGCAGGTAAAACCTCTGCACCACCAATATAATGGATTTCTCCTCTTTGCCCAAAAAATATTGTTCGAATATCTGGAATTATCCTAAATTGAAACTTATTATGTATTGATAACTTTAAAAGCATAGATAAACCTCCCATTATTTTAACATCACCTGTTATTACTGTTTTCCTGCTTACAAAATTCCTCCTAATATCTACATATTAATATTCAGCCCAAAAGACTAGCCTCTTCAATAGCTAAAGGCTGAATAGTAACTTCTACATAAGTCCTTTATGTAAAATTGCCTGATATTCATTACTTGGTGAGATTAGATTATCACTTATTGCTGCAATTACCTTCTCATTGCATATGACATCCTTCCCAGTATAAATCATCACCTTATCTATATTCATTCCAAGCAACACCCCCTTTTTACCAACAGAACTATATGGAATAAACTTAATTTTAAGTGCACCTTCCTTATTAATATCCATACCTTTCATCCCAACCTGCATACTTTGGGCCGAAGGCACACTAATATCCCATTGCATAATATCTGTTTTTTCTCCTTTTAAGTAGCTTTTAGCATCCTCCAGGTATAAATAAAATTCTGGGGATATCAATTCCTTAATAGTCTCCTCTTCAACAACAATAACTGGTTTTTTATTAATTGGATCATATAGACAATTGCCAGAGTCCATAAACCCTTTGATATGAATCGACCTGTCTAAAAGTTTAAGATCCACATCATAGATCTCACGGCTACTGCTTTTATACCAGCTATAAAACCATATAAGAAGAAGAATAAATGGTAGCATTATTAGAATTGATAATATGATGGTTTTCAATGACGCATTGCTTAAATTGTGTCCTTTTCCAAGGTTTGTTATGATGATTTTCAAATCTGTATAATAATAGATTGAATTAATAAGCCCACCAATAAAATATGTAATCATATAAAAAACCAAGATCTGCTTTAGCATATCAGAGAAGGAAAGTTTTCCGAATGCAATTCTAATCATTATAACTGCAGTCACAATATTCATCAGTAAAAATCTTAAAATCACATTTAACCATGGAAATATCCCTAATAAAGCTGCTGACAATCCACCAATAACTGAAGCCAATATAAGCTTAATTAGGCTACTGTTTTTTTTATTAATTATTTTTAGTAAGTACAGTAGAAATAAATCCATAAAGAAATTAATTATAAATATAATATCTGGATAAACCTCAAGGTACAAAATTCACCTCCATCTGAACGCTAAGTTGTTAAAACATTTCGTATCTAGATTATAACTTGTTACATTTTCAAATATTGTCATTTTCTGGAACAAGAAACCTTGTTTTCATTTACTTTATTTTACAATATAATTATATAAATTTATTAACACCACAAAAAGGGCTGTCAGTTTATCTCAAATGAAATAAATTGACAGCCCATATATCTTATGTATTTATTAAATTCTATTTGTTATGGCGATTCTTCTGTAAAAACTCAGGAATTTTAATACCACCGGTATCTGAATTAGTATTACCTGGTGCTTTAGGTGGTGGATATATAGGTAATCTACTTGGATCAGTAGAATGGGTTGATGTGGTAGAAGCACTATATGTACTACTATGAGAATAACCCTTGTTTAAATTATTATCAAGTCTAGTAGAAGCCTGTGCACCATTACTTACTGTGCTAGTACGTCTTAAGAAATCTGCCGTCTTAACACCCTCTCTACCCTTGCCTTCTAGTCCAGTTGCTATTACGGTAATTGTTACAGTATCTGGATCTGAGTCATTATACATAGCTCCGAAGATAATGTTAGCGGCATCCCCAGCCAACTCTTGAACCATAGTAGCTGCATCATTGGCTTCAATTAAGCTAATATCACCAGAAATATTAATTATAACATGGGATGCTCCCTGTATTGTAGTTTCAAGAAGTGGACTAGTAATAGCTCGTTTAACAGCCTCTATACACTTATCGTCACCTACTCCTTCACCAATTCCTATATGGGCTACACCCTTATCCTTCATTACAGTCTGAACGTCTGCAAAGTCTAAGTTAATAAGGCCAGGTACATTGATTAAGTCTGTAATACCCTGAACACCTTGCTGTAGGACTTCATCTGCCTTCTTAAGTGCATCAGGCATTGTAGTTCTACGATCTACAATCTCAAGTAATTTATCATTAGGAATAACTATTAATGTATCAACATGCTCCTTTAAATTATCAATACCAGAAATAGCGTTGGCCATTCTGGTCTTAGCTTCAAATTTAAAAGGCTTTGTAACGATACCAACAGTAAGGATACCCATATCCTTTGCAATCTGTGCAACTACAGGTGCTGCACCAGTTCCTGTTCCGCCACCCATACCACAGGTGACAAATACCATGTCTGCACCTTGAATAATCTCTGTTAATTGTTCCTTGCTCTCTTCAGCAGCTTTCTGCCCAATTTCTGGCTGCGCTCCTGCCCCGAGCCCCTTCGTTAATTTTTCACCAATCTGAATGCACAAGGGAGCTTTACAGCTTTTTAAGTGCTGCTTATCAGTATTGATACATACAAACTCAACACCTATAATGTTCTCTTCTATCATTCGATTAACGGCGTTATTACCTGCTCCTCCAACTCCTATTACAAGTATCTTTGCAGATGCATCCGCCTCATTCGTTCTTATTTCAAGCAAGGTCAATTCCTCCTTCATCGTAATTCTATTCTATTAAATACGCAAAATTTCCCTCTTATTGCTTGTCCCAATTTTCTTTAGAAACCACATGATGATGGGATAAATATTATATTCCACACAAATTATAGGGGTTTCTTCAATCCTACTATATATAATATCTTTAATATAGTAAATAATCAAGTATAATTTCGAAAAATGTTGATTATTTCAGACTATTTTATCATTTTTAAAGGGATTTATACTAAAATATGACTAGTCTGAGCTTTCTGTTTCCTTAGGCTTAGCAATTATCCTTTTATTGTGCTTATCATATTTGTCCAAATAAAGGTTCATTTTCATACCCTCTACTTCTTTTAATATGTTCTTTAGTTCTCCTAGGACTTCATCATATGTATCTCTCTTACCAAGATATACCCTTATCTCATCAATGTCAAAGGTCACTTCATATTTGCTATTAAAGTGGATTGTGTCAATATCAAGATCCAATTTTTCTATATGCTGAGTCAGGTTTAATATTACATCAAACAACTCTGCCTTTTGAACCTCTAGCTTTTCATGAAGAATAATCTTATTAAAGCGCAATCCTTTAACCAAAGGAATATCATCTAATGGGTTAGCCATACTTTCAACTATTATCCCATCTTTATCAAAATATAGATAATCTCCTAAAAATTCAACGCATCCTATTACCTTTTTCTCATAAACCTTAATTGTTATGGTATGATTATCGATTAGAATTAAATCAATATCCTCAATAAAAGGTATTTGAACATCGGTGAAATAATTATATTTTAAGTAAAGTAAGAGGGCATTCCTGTCTAACTCTGTATTAATTATTTTCTCTTGGATTTCGTCATTAGTATATCTTGTTAATCCTTCAAATGTAACAGTTTTAAGTTGAAAGGTGTTAATAAATATGACTGAAGGAACACCTACAAGAATTAGGAAGCCTAGCATCCTTTTTACCATTCTCATTCCTATACTATTTCTATTGTTTTTATTGTTTCTTCTATTAGCCATACTATTACCTACGCCTTTTCCCCTGTGAACACAGTTCACACTAACCTGTAAACTTTCTGCATAAAAATCTCTGATTTTCATGCCACACAGTGTACAATATTTGCAAAGTAAATTGTTATAATTCACTTATGAAAAACCTTGATTTTTCAATCTAATAACTATATTTACACTTTGCATGTCCTATGTTCTCTATGAAGCATTTTCACTGCAGTACTTAATATCAGCTCCTAATTCAGAAAAATCTCTACATATATCCTCATAGCCTCTTTCGATACTGGTTGCTTCCTGAATAATTGTTGTACCCTTAGCACATAACCCTGCTATTACTAGCGCTGCTCCTCCTCTCAAATCATGGGATTTAACAACAGCCCCATGTAACTCTTCTACCCCTGCTATGATTGCCCTATTATCTTCTGCTGAAATAATGATATTAGCTCCCATCTTTCCAAGCTCATATGCATTCTGAAAGCGAGATTCAAATATTTCTTCTGCAATAGTACTTACACCCTTTGCCAAACTGAGAACTGTCATCATCTGAGATTGCATATCAGTTGGGAAACCAGGGTAAGGCTGTGTCTTTAATAATTTAATCGATTCTAATCTACTACTGCAGGAGATACGTACTCCATCACCCAAATCCTCAATTTTGCATCCGATTTTTCTAAGTACCTGCACAACCGTTTCTAGCTCTTTAGTGGGGAAATCAGTAAAGATCCCATCTCCATAAGTAGCAGCAATAGCAGTCATGTATGTTCCTGCAACAATTCGATCAGGCATCAAAGTGTAAGTAGTATCATGAAGCTCCTTAACTCCAACTATCTCGATATAGGATGTTCCTCCTCCACATATCATTGCTCCTGCTTTATTAAGATAGTTACAAAGCTCTGCTACCTCTGGTTCTCTTGCAGCATTATATATCCGGGTTTTTCCGGTAGATAAAACTGCAGTTAGAATAACATTCTGTGTTGCTCCAACACTAGGAAATTCAAGAAAAATATCGTTTCCCAGTATTTCATTAGTATAGCAATGGATAATCTCTCCATCCCTATCCAATTCCTCTGTAACATTCATCTTTCCTATCGCATCTAAATGATAATCAATTGGACGTTTTCCAATAGAACATCCACCAGGATAGGCAATTGTAACTTCCCGGCATCTGCCAAGTAGAGCACCCATATACAATATGGAGCTTCTCATCTTGCGAACAGAAGCCTCAGAAACCACTGGTGTTGTTATATCTGTACTGTCGATAGTTAGGATATTACCATCCCAGCTAGTCTTACATCCCAATTCCACAAGAATATTAATCATGTGAAACACGTCAAGTATTTTTGGACAATTCCTAAGTATAGTAATTCCTTTATTCAAAATTGTTGCAGCAATAACTGGTAAAGCTGCATTTTTTGAACCCTGTATTTTTATTTCACCCTTTAACTGCTTACCTCCAACCACCTTGATACTGGACATAGAACACCTCAGACAATTAAGGAAATATAATATCACTATATGAACCCTTCTTTGTCCTCGTGAATCAAAGTGTTTTGGCTGCCCTTCCTACTTTTCTCCCTTTATCTGATTGGATATACTCAGTACAATTCCCATTTCAAAGAGAATAACCATTACTGAACTACCCCCATAGCTGATGAAAGGTAAGGGAATACCTGTAGATGGAATGGTATTGGTTACAACTGCAATATTAATTAATACCTGTGTTGCAATATGTGCCATAACTCCAGTTGCAATAAGTCCCCCAGTTAAATCAGGTGCGTTTATAGCAATTATAAAAATACGCCAAATAAGTAATATAAAAAGTAAAATCAAGGCAAAGGCCCCAAATAGACCTAATTCCTCGCAAATCACAGAAAATATCATATCATTATGTGCCTCAGGTATAAACCCAAGCTTTTGCATACTCTCTCCAAGGCCCTTGCCAAATACCCCTCCAGATGCTATTGCATATAAGCCCTGAAGTATTTGATAACCTTTTGGATGGGTTTCAACATTCTGCCATATATTAATACGCTCAAATCTATATGGTTCTAATATTATCAGCAATGCTCCAAGGGCAATAAGAAGAAAGGCAGAGATAACAAAATAACCTTTTTTCTTACTAGCAACAAAGCATATAGCTACCATTATAACTCCAGCAACTAAGGCTGTGGAGAAGTTCTCTATAACAATTAGTCCAAGAAGTGGTGCAATAAATAACACTACTCTCAAAAATCCTGTGAATTTATCAAGCTTTCTCGGTGCTAATTGAACTATGTATGTAGTGAATAATATAACCGCAATTTTGGATAACTCTGATGGCTGAAAACGTCCAAGACTACCAAGACTAATCCATCTTTTTGCACCATTGATTACTTCTCCAAATTTTAATACGTATATCTGTAGTCCAATACATAAGAAATACAAAAAGATTATAGGCTTAACCTTTATTATCGGTAAATTATTAAAATAAATCCTGTAATCTATTTTAGATACAAATAACATTACTAAAATACCAGCACCTGCTAACAATGCCTGTCTCTCCAGATAATATGTAGCATTTCCATACATTCTTTGTGCATTATAGGAGCTTGTGCTATAAATCATAACTAAGCCGAAGCTTACTAGAAAAAGAATCAGAAATAACAAGCTATAGTCATAGTATCTATATATTGTTTTTTTATTAACTTCACCTGCTGTCCTGCGCATATTAATATCCATGCCTTTCTTATGTGTGAATGTAATTCACACTAACCTGCAAACCAACATAATGCCTCTATACGGCATCAATCGACCATTCTTCTAACATATTCCTTAAACAATCGGCCCCTCTTCTCATAATTATCAAACATTCCCCAACTAGCACATGCTGGAGATAATAAAACCGCGTCACCATAAACTGCTTTTTTGGCACTTATTTTTACTGCCTCTTCCAAACTATTAACCAGTATAATATTATCAAAGCCATGTTTCTTTGCTGTTTCAGCTATCTTCTCCCTGGTCTGGCCAAGCAAAACCATACACTTGACCTTACCATCAAAGCTATTTATCCAATCATCAAACTCCAAGCCTTTATCATACCCACCACCTATGAGAATTGTAGGACTACTCATTGCTTTAACTGCTTTTATGGAAGCATCAGGATTGGTTCCTTTCGAATCGTTATAATAAGTAACTCCTCCTATAGTCTCAACAAATTCAATTCTATGCTCTACGGCTTGAAATGATGTAACTGTCTCTATAATACATTCCATAGGTACCCCAGCTGTTACTGCAATTCCTATGGCTGCCATCACATTTTCATAATTGTGTTTACCAAGAATTTTTAGTTCCCCTGTACTACATACCCTTTGTTCTTTATCCTCATCTTTATAGTAAATTATATTGTCTTCAATAAAAATCCCTCTATCTAAGGGTCTTTCACTAGAAAAATACATAACCTTTGTATTTAATCTTTCACCAATTTTTCTGAGAATTTCATCTTCATAGTTTAATATACAAAGATCATTTCTAGCCTGATTCTTAGTGATACTTACTTTTAAATCAATGTAGGCTTCCATTGTATGATGCCTATTAAGATGCTCTTGACTAATATTAAGAATAGCGGAAATCTCAGGTCTGAATTCGTCTATTGTTTCTAATTGAAAGCTACTGATTTCGGCTACAATAACCGTATCCTCTGTTGTCTTTAGGGCAATATCGGTAAATGGATTTCCTATGTTACCAACTACATATATATCCTTATAGTAGGCCTTCATAATTTCACCTACTAAAGAGGTAGTTGTTGTCTTCCCATTGGTTCCTGTAATTCCGATTATCTTCCCTCTTGAATTTCTATAGGCTAGTTCAATCTCCCCCCATATAGGGATACCCTTCTCCTTGAATTTATTNACTTCAGGAAGATCATCTGGGACTCCCGGACTTAAAATTACTAGGTCTAGGCAATCTGNCATATCATCTGTAAGTTCTCCAGTTATAAGCTGAAAATTATGTTTAACATCTAGCTTTTCCTTAAAATCCTCTAGCTTTAACTCATAATTAGCATCATATAGTATAACCCTAGCTTCCTGCTTTTGTAGTAATCTTGCTGCTGAAACACCACTTTTTGCAGCACCAAAAACCAAAACTCTTTTAGCTCCAAGCTGCATGCCCTTCCTCCACACTATTTAATTCAAGGCCATTAATGCTACCAGACAAAGAATAGCAGTTATAACTGAAAACACAGCAACGACTCTAGTTTCAGACCATCCCATAAGTTCAAAATGATGATGTATGGGGGCCATTTTAAATAATCGCTTGCCTTTGGTAAGTTTGAAATATCCAACCTGCAATATAACTGAAAGTACTTCAGCCAAATATATGAAACCAATAATCATAATAAATAGAGGCATCTGCAACATATAAGCAGTAGCCGCTACAAATCCACCAAGTGCCAAAGAACCTGTATCTCCCATAAATACCTTTGCTGGATATACATTATATAATAGGAAGGCTAATAAACTACCTGCCACTGCTCCAGTAACTGGTGATATTGAAGCACCACTTAAGTAGGTAAACCCTTCCTCAGATGCTATGGCAACTACAGTAAAGAATGTAGCAATAAGAACTGTAACACTTGATTCTAACCCATCAAGCCCATCAGTAAAGTTAGAACCATTAACTGTGCCAAGAACCACAATAAATAACATTGGAATAAACATCCAAGATATATCTAGATACTGTCCCTTGGAAAAAGGTATTAACATGGAGGTTCCCACATCGGTGAAATTAACTAGATAATAACCAAATATAGCGGTTACAAGTATCTGACCAAGTAATTTCTGCCATGCCTTTAAACCCAATGACCTTTTCATAACAACCTTTATGTAGTCATCCATAAATCCGATAATTCCAAAACCTATAGTCACAAATAAAACTGGCACTATGTCAGGATAATCATTTATATAAAGCAAACTTGTTATGGCGATACTTAATACTATAACAATTCCACCCATTGTTGGTGTACCTGACTTTTTTAGATGGGATTCTGGCCCGTCATCCCTAACGAATTGACCAAATTTAAGTTTTTTCAAAAAGGGAATTAGTAGTGGGCATAGTATAACACACACAACAAAGGAAATAATGCAGGGTAATATTACTGAATAATTCATGTAAGCTCCTATCCGCCTAGCCATTAGGCTTTTCATATGTATTATTAACTAAGCTATTATACTTTATAACCTTCAAAAAAACAATATCAATAAAATAATAAGAAGCAGTAATACAAGATGAATTGGCAAGCCAATTCACTTGTCATGAATTAATCAAAGTATAATACTAAGCTAGTATTCAAATCTACGGTCTCTCCTGGTAAAGGGAACTGTTCGGTAACGACTTCACCTTCCCCAAGGGAATATAACTCATCAAATTCATATGCTTTAAACAATGCCTTGGCATCTGATTTGGTTTTCCCTATAAAATCAGGAACAACAAAAGTGCCAATCTTGTACTCTTGCTTTTCTTCTTCCGTATATTCAGGTTCAACTCCCATATAAGGTAAGATATTGTCAAATAGTTCTGCTATAACTGGAGCTGCAATTGTTCCTCCGTAATAGATACCAGTAGGTTCATCGATTAAAACAATTGCTATTACCTGAGGATTTTGAGCAGGTGCAAAGCCTATAAATGAGGATATATATTTCCCTGTCCTTCTAGGAAGTTTCTCGGAAGTGGCAGTTTTGCCACCAACTCTAAGTCCAGGAAGATATGCTCTTTTACCTGTTCCATCAGATACTACTTGCTCTAATAAATCCTTGACAATTTCCGAAGTTTCTTTACTTACAACCTCAGGAGTTTCCTCATAATCCAAGGTTTTAATAATTCTTCCATCCCATGATTTTACCGACACTCCAAAGTGGGGAGTAACCAGCTTTCCCCCGTTGATTGCAGCACTTGTAGCCCTTAATAACTGAAGTGGTGTTATCTGAAATGACTGACCAAAGGACATTGTAGCAAGTTCAACAGCCTTTATTATATCCTTCTTGTGCATTATTGAATTGGCCTCCCCAGGAAGATCCACACCAGTCTTACTAAANAAACCTAGNTTTTNATAATAATAATAGGTTTTATCCACTCCAACNCGAGCNCCAATATCTATAAATACTGGATTACATGAATTCTTTATTCCATCAACAAAGGTCTGACTTCCATGACCTCCNGCCTTATGACACCTAATAATTCTATCCTCTACCTTTTTATATCCAGGACAGAAAAATTTATCATCTAAGGATACCACCCCTTCTTCGAAGGCGGCAGTGGTTGTTACAATTTTAAATGCAGATCCAGGCTCATAGGTATCACTTATACAAGCATTTCTCCACATTCCATTGAAAAGCTCCGTCTCCTTTTCTGAGCTTAATGTCTGATCTTCATATTCTCTAGCGATTTCATCAATTAAAGTATAGGGATCATTCAGGTTGAATTCAGGAGCATTAACCATTCCATAGAGCTCACCGTTTTGAGGATTCATTACTATTAATTTAACATTATTAGCATTCTTTGCTTCCATTACTTTAAGAGCTGCTTGCTCTGCGTACTTTTGTATATTAACATCTAGACTAAGGTAAAGATCGTTTCCCGCTTGGGGTTCTATCCTATCTTCAGCAGCATTTTCTATTTCTACACCATAAGCTGTTGTAAGAGTAAGTATTGTTCCATCGATACCTTTTAGATATTCTTCGTATTTGACCTCCAAGCCTATGATACCCTGATTGTCTCCACCAGTAAACCCAATTACCTTAGAGGCTAAACTATCATAAGGATAGTATCTTTTATAGTCTTCATCCACCATAACACCTTCGAGTTTATATTCTCGAATTTTATCTGCAACTTCTTTATCCACATTGGACTTAATTCTTTCTATAGAGGATACTTTCTCCACTCGTTTTCTTACTTTTTCTTTGCTTAAACCAAGTTCATCAGAAAGTACATCAATAACTCTTTCTGGATCTTTAACCTGACTATATATAACTGAAATAGTACATACAGGCTTATTAGTTGCAATTTCTACACCATTTCTATCAAATATACTTCCTCTTTGAGCCTTTATCGGTCTTTCTCTTTCATGGAGTTCCTTTGCCATGGCAGCATATTCTTCTGATCTATAAATCATCAAATAAGCCAACCTGACTGTAAGTAATACCGATACCAGTATAATCACTACAACTGCTACAAAAACATTTCTTCTATTATATGTTCTATTACGGATCATAGGTCATCATTACCTTGAAACTCTTATCGTTTCATTTTATTACAACCCGTGCCTCTTTATTCATCTATTGGATCAATTACACCAATTGCATCTGGTTCAAAGTCTTCCTCCAATGCCTCAAATGAATTATTGATTGGAGCTTCAATATCATCCTCTGTCTCAGTAGTATCTCCTGTTTCTATATCTTCATCTGTTCCAGAGTTTTCAATAACTTCATTATCTCCTTGCTCATCATTAGAAGAATCATTAACTTCTTGGTCAGCCCCATTACTATTGTTATGCTCTGTATCAGTATTATTGTTTACTTGGCTGTTATCATTGTTGGATGTAGCTTCATTAGCTGAATTATCTCCATTAGCTGCTGTACTTTCATTAGTTATAGCCCCATCCTCATCATTCTTTGGCAATAGATAATCAATCTCACCTTCAGGGTATATTCCTATGGCTGGCAATAATTCTATAAGAACTCTACTTGCCAGTTTTGTAGCGATAGAACTATCCGCTTGCTTCACAACATTTTGAGGCTCATCAATAGCAACATGTATAACCATCTCAGGGTTAATTGCAGGTACTGCTCCTATGAAGGATACGACATAGGTCTTGGCATCCCTTGGCAATTTCTGAGCCGTACCAGTTTTTCCTCCAACTGCGTAGCCTGGAACCTTTGCCCACTTAGCTGTACCCTCTTCAACTGTTAGATACATGGCCTCTTGAATAAACTTAGAGGTTGATGGAGATACAGTTTGTCTAACAAGTGTTTTGCCAAACTCTTTTACAGTTGCACCATTATCATTGATTATCTTTCTGGCTATATGGGGTTGATAATAATAGCCTCCATTAACTAGAGATGCATAGGCTGCTGCAAGTTGTAGGTTAGTAACGGTAAATGATTGACCAAAGCTACTGGTTGCTAGTTCAGTAAGGTTTAATCCATCCTCAGGAATAAGTATACCAGCCTCTTCACCTGGTAGATCAATTCCTGTCTTACGTCCCAGTCCCAATCTGTTCTGATACTGATAGAAGATACTTCTTCCTGATAATTCAGCAATCTGCATCAAAGCATCATTACAGGAATACTTTAAAGCTTCTGCTAAGGTTATTTCACCATGTCCACTTTTTCTACTACATTTTATGTAGCTTCCACCAACCTGCTCTCCACCATCACATATAAATGTTGAGTGAACTGAAACTAGCCCTTCCTCCAAAGCTGCCCCAATAGTTACTGGTTTAAATGTTGAACCAGGTTCAAATCCACTACTGATAACATCATTTTTCCACAGCTCATTAAGGGCATCCATTTTCATTTCATCAGTTAATTGGCTGATCTCCTCTTCACTAAGAATACCCTGTAAATTCCTTGGGTCATTTAAATCAAACTCTGTATTGGATGCCATGGCTATAATTTCACCATTGTTAGGATCCATAATTAATATACTAATATTCTTACTTCCAAATTCAGCATTAAATTCCTTAATATGCTTTTGGATAATCCTCTGTGCATTAGCATCAATTGTAGAAACTATTGAATTACCATTCTCAGCTTTTTTTATTGTTCTCTCTATATTAAGGGTTGAGTCATAGTATCCATATTCTCTTCCATTAATTCCGTTTAATTCCTCGTTATAATATTCTTCAATACCATAATACCCAGTATTATCAGCTAAAGTAAAACCAATTACATCACTGGCTAATGTTCCATATGGATAAGCTCTGACGTATTCTTCTTCAAACCAAATCCCTTTTATTGCTTCGTTTCCTTCCATAAGTGTCTCAAACTCATTGACAGCATCATACATCAAGTTCTTCTTAAGAACTACGTATTGACTATCTGGCTTATTACTAAGTATTTCTGACACTGTGGAAGGTTCTATCTGAAAGTATTCTTCTAAGGCATTAATAGTTGATTGTGTGCTATCTGGATTTAACAGTAGCCGTTTAGGATCCAAAATCAATTTGTATTGAAGCTCACTTCTGGCAAGAACTGTTCCATTGCGGTCTAGAATATCTCCCCTCTTATATGGAAGAACAGCACTTAAATAGGACTGTCTTGAAAGCACATGTTTAGCATACCTATCTCCATCATGGACCACTATGTATACTAATTTTCCCATCAAACCAAGCAAAGATAAAAAAACAACACAAAATACAAGCAACAGCTTTGCTTGCATTCGTGAATTGAATTTTCTGTTTTTTACCATCCTATTATTCTGCCCCTTTAGTGCATGTTGGCTTTCATTTCTCATCATAGCTAAACCTCATGTGTGTTATGATTTCTGTGATAATGGAACCAATAAATGTTATTCCGGTATATCCCTGTACTGTCTAACATAACCAGCTGAATTGCTATTATAAGTTATAACTGTATTATTATTAGGGTATACCATTCCATATTCTTCAACTGCTACCCTATATACATAATCCAAATCATATACTAAATTTATCGAGTCATAGGTTGCTTTATTAATATCCTTCATATCTGACAAAGTTTCTTCCATGGAGATTATAGTTTTTTCCATGTGATTAGCTTTATATTGTAATTGTAAATATTCAACGCATATATATAAAGTTGCTACAATTGCAACAGTCAGCATAAATAATGAACCAAGACTTAAGCTTTGCAATTCTCTTGGTCTTCTACGCTGCCTAGGCTTTGGAGAAGTAACCTCATATTGCTCCCTTTCTCTCCTGATATCTGGCGCATTATTGTATTTTAGGGCAGCATTACCATTAATATAACTTGTCCTATTATTAAATGATTGTCTCCTCTTCCTTGCACCCATGCTAATTCCCCTCTCCTACATATATTGTGACTCCCTTTGATGTCATATACTAATCTTTTGTTAAGAATAAGGTTATTATCTAAAAGTTATTGCACTGCCTTCTCAAAAACACGAAGCTTTGCACTTTTAGAACGTTTATTATTTTCTATTTCTTCATCAGATGGTAATATAGGTTTTCTGCTTATAACCCTTCCAAGAGATTGTCTACCACATACACATACAGGAAAATCCGGTGGACATATACAAGGATCCTGGGCTGTCCGATAATGACTCTTGACAATTCTATCTTCAAGTGAGTGGAATGTTATTATACAGAGTCTTCCACCTGGTTTCAGAAGATTAATCATATCCTCCAGTGTATCTTTTAATACATCAAGCTCCTGGTTTAACTCAATTCTAATAGCTTGAAATGTTCTCTTGGCTGGATGACCTCCAACAGCTCTAACTTTGGCTGGTATAGCTGCTTTTATTGCAGCTACTAGTTCAAATGTTGTCTCTAGAGGTTTTTCTTCTCTCATCCGTACTATATGTTTAGCAATGTTCTTTGCAAATTTATCTTCACCGTAATCTCTAATAATCCTATACAGCTCCATTTCACTGTACCCATTGATTATGTCTTTTGCAGTTTTAGAATTTCGTCTATCCATTCTCATATCCAAAGGAGCATCCTCATTATATGAAAATCCTCTCTCTTTCGTGTCCAGCTGATAAGAAGATACTCCTAGATCAAGTACAATTCCATCAACTTGATCCATATGCAAATCCCTAAGAACTTCTTTCATCTGTCGGTAGTTGCTTCGGACAATAGTGACCCTCTCATCAAATTCCTTCAACCGTTCACTAGCTGCCTTTATGGCTGCCTCATCCTGATCAATACCAATTAATCTACCAGTGGAAAGTCTTTTGGCTATTTCATATGAGTGTCCGCCACCACCAAGGGTACCATCTACATATATACCCTCTGGTTTAATTCCTAGACTCTCAATTGTTTCATCTAAAAGTACTGACCTGTGCTTAAATGCCATTTCAATAACCATGCCTTTCATCCCTGTGAACGAAGTTTACTCTAACATACCTTGATGCTTCCTTAGAAATTAATGCCATACTCTGACATACGCTCCGCTATTGCATCCACATCATCATAGTCGTTATTTGCATCCCAACGTTCCTTGCTCCAAATTTCAATTTTGTTAAGAACTCCCACAAAAACGATGTCTTTCTCAAGCTTGGCACTTTCACGAAGTTTTGCAGGTATCAATATTCTACCCTGCTTGTCCGTTTCACATGCAGCAGCACCTGCCATAAAATAGCGCTGTAGTTTTCTTGCTTCTTTTGTTCCAGGAAGTGTTTTAAGCTTTTCAACAAAGAGTGTCCATTCATTGTCAGGGTATGCGAAGAGACAACCATCAAGACCTAAGGTAATAACAAATTCTTCCCCCAGATCTTCTCTAAATTTTGACGGTATAATTATTCTTCCTTTAGCGTCAACCGAATGGTTGAACTCACCCATAAACATGTGACCACACCTTCTTTATCTTGACTGTGTTTCAAACCACTTTAATGGATTTTCATACCACTATGCACCACTTCACTCCACTTATAGGTATATTCTATATCAATTATGGGAATATGGCAAGCATGAAAAGAAAAAAAAATAGCACAGAAAGCCTTAATATATAAGTCTTTCTTGCTATTTTTGCGGTAATAATCAATATCTAGTGTTTAATCTTAAATTTCGACACAATATATCAATATTTGGGAATAAAAATATATTTTAGTACTTTAGTCCCAATATTGTCAATTCTCAAGCTTTTCTTCCATTAACTCTCTTATAAATCAACATTCCTAGGGCCACAAAAACAATTAGAGCAGATAATAACTGGGAAACTGCAATCGGTGTTCCCCAAAGGAATAATTGGTCAGTTCTAAGACCCTCGATCCATAGACGACCCAATCCGTATCCCATAAGATATAAGAGCATAATCTCCCCATCAAATTTCTTATACTTAGTATATAAAAGTAAAATTACTAAAAGTACAAAATTCCATAGGGATTCATATAAAAATGTTGGATGAACTTGAATATATTCAATTCCTTCTACCATTATGGGATTATTCCTAATCTCTAGAACCCTTTCCAAAGCATCAGGCTTCCCTGCATACTTTGTCTGTAGGTAGTCCAAGGGAGCACGAAACTCAAAAGCTACATCCCTTAGATCTAACTGCATGGCGAAAAGTCCATCGGTGTATTTGCCGAAAGCTTCTCTGTTAAAGAAATTACCCCAACGTCCTATCATTTGCCCAGTAATAAGCCCAATACAGCCAGTATCAGCGAGAAGCCAGAAGGGATACTTCCTAATCTTAGAATATATAATTGCTGTAAGAATAGCACCTATAATTCCCCCGTATATTGCAAGTCCACCGGTCCTTAGGTTAAATACTGATAGAATATTATGCTCAAATTCATCAAATGCAAATATTACATAGTATAATCTTGCAGAAATAACAGAAATTATAATTACAACAAGAGCAAAATCTAAGTAAAACTCAGGATCCTGACCTGTTTTCTTAGCAACCCAGGTAGCAATCAACCATCCTAGTAACATACCTAATCCTATAATCATTCCATAGTAAGCGATATGAAAACCAAAAACATCAATACCTGAGCCAACGTCAGTAAATTCAATACCCAAGTTTGGAAATCTTATATTAGTACTTAATAATGTTAACATTTACTACCTCACCCTCCTTGTAATGTTCTCTTACTATCTAGCGTTATTTATACATTAAAGCGGAACAAAATAACATCCCCATCTTGCACCACATATTCTTTACCCTCCGAACGTACTAAACCTTTATCCTTAGCAGCATTGAAGCTTCCACATTCAACAAGATAATCATAGTTAACAATCTCAGCTCGAATAAAGCCTCTTTCAAAATCCGAATGAATCTTACCAGCTGCCTGGGGCGCTTTAGTTCCGATTTTGATAGTCCAAGCTCTAATCTCTTGGGGACCAGCAGTTAGGTAGCTCATAAGTCCAAGTATCTTATAGCTAGCCTTTATAAGCTTCTCAAGACCAGACTCCTTCAATCCTAGGTCTTCAAGGAACATCTTTCTCTCTTCATCATCAAGCTCAGCTATCTCTTGTTCGATTTGAGCGCATATAACAAATACTTCGGAGTTCTCTTTCTGAGATATCTCTCTTACCCTATTAACATATTCATTATTGACCCCTTCATCGGCCAGATCATCCTCATTAACATTAGCAGCATAGATAACAGGCTTTGATGTTAAAAGATTATACTCTCCTAAGTATTCCTCTTCCTCCTCATCCTCTGTTTCAAAATCCTTAGCCAATCTACCTTTTTCCATAAAATCCTTTAGGCGATTAAGCATAGCCAGCTCTTTCTCTGCGGATTTATCCGCTTTTGCTGTTTTAGTTGTTTTAGCAATTCTTCTTTCTAATATCTCCAGATCTGAGAATATCAGCTCCAGATTTATTGTTTCAATATCCCTAGCTGGATCGACAGATCCATCAACATGAATAATATTGCCATCTTCAAAGCAACGAACTACGTGGATGATGGCATCAACTTCTCTTATATTAGAAAGGAATTGGTTACCTAGACCCTCTCCTTTAGATGCTCCCTTAACTAATCCTGCTATATCCACAAACTCTATCGTAGCTGGTAAAACCCTTTGAGATTGATATAAATCCTTTAATACATTTAATCGCTCGTCTGGAACAGAAACGATTCCTACATTGGGGTCAATAGTACAAAATGGATAATTAGCGGATTCAGCTCCTGCTTTTGTTAAAGAATTAAACAGTGTGCTCTTTCCCACATTTGGCAATCCTACAATTCCTAGTTTCATTGGTGTTTCTTCCTTCCTGGTTATATATTATTAGTCTTTTGATTCAAATACCATAAGAGTTCCCTCTGTAAAACAAACTTCTCCAGTATCATCTACTAGTTCATTACTTATACATATACTCTCTCCTGCAGAGAGGATAACATTATCTAATGGAAACTTAAAGCCTTTTAGGCTCAGACCCTTTACATCCCCATGGAAGGGAAGAAAGGATATATAGTCTCCATATTGATTGTTTTTTTGTATAGCAAAGGAATCTTTTTTAAGGTAGAACTTATTATTGGCATCTATTATGTATGCCTCTACTCCCTTTTTCAATGGAATAGTTAATAAATGCATATTGGCAAGAGTATGGTCTAGCCTACTTCCGGTAGCTCCAACTATATCAATGGATTTAGCACCTTGCTGGATTGCTAATTCAATAGCTAGCTCTGTATCAGTCTTGTCTTTCTCTGTGGGAAATGTGAATATAGGAACATTATTCCTTCCATATTTATCTATAATATCCTTGGGAACAGAATCAAAATCCCCCACAATAAAATCTAGTGGAAGATTTAGGTAATCTCCTGCTACTAAACCATGATCAGCAGCTATAATTTCACTGTATTGATTTATATCGACTAATTTTCTAAGAAATACTTCATCGATGTTCCCACCGGTGATAATCAATAGCTTAGGAGTATTATTATTCCTCATTTTTATAAACATGCCTTTCATCACTGTCCACAAGCCTTGGGCCATATGCATAAAGCTGGGGTTTTAAATCTTACTATCAGTATCCTTTAATTCTTAAATGTATCAAATACCTTCTTAAAATCCATAATATTATTTTCAATATTACCTTTAAACACTGCAGTTCCAGCAACAATTACATTAGCGCCTGCTTTAATAACCTCACTAACATTAGAGCTGTTAATGCCTCCATCTACTTCTATGTCAATATCTAATCCCTGATTAGTAATCATTTCCCTTAAGCTTTTTATCTTATCTAATGAGTTAGGGATGAATGCTTGTCCTCCAAATCCAGGGTTTACGCTCATTATCAACACCATATCAAGTTCAGATAAGACATACTCTAATACATTAAGAGGTGTTGAAGGATTAAGAGAAACTCCCGCCTTACATCCTGCTTCCTTGATTTTTGCTATTGTTCGATTCAAATGCTTACAGGCCTCTGCATGAACTGTAATTATATCAGCTCCCGCCTCAGCAAAGTCATCTATATATCTTATGGGCTCATCTATCATTAAGTGTACATCAAAGACCATATTAGAATTCTTACGGATAGAAGAAATAACAGGCATACCAAAGCTTATACTTGGTACATAGCTACCATCCATAACGTCTATATGAAGATACTCTGCCCCTGCCTTCTCCAAAAGCGTGATCTGTTCACCTAGTCTATTAAAATCCCCTGCTAACATTGAAGGAGCTAATTTTATCATATTACACCCATACCTTTCTAGTATTTTTTCTGTACCTTAAGTTCCTCATAAAGCAAAATGTAATTTTTATATCTGACATCACTAATCTTCTTATTATTTAACGCATCCTTTATAGCGCAATCTGGCTCATTAATATGATTGCAACCAATAAATCTGCAATAACTATCATAATCCTTAAACTCTATATAGTATTCTTTTAATTCATCTGTTTCTATTTCATTAATATACAGGGAGCTAAAGCCTGGAGTATCCATAATATAAGTATCTTCTTCTACATATATTAATTCAGAATGTCTAGTAGTATGCTTACCTCTTTTTATTTTCTCACTAACAGTTCCTATTTCCATATTGGCATTGGGAGCCAGTCTATTAATTAAGGAAGACTTGCCAACCCCTGAGGGGCCGGCAAGTACTGTAGTTTTACCTTTTATATATTCATAAATTTCATGTATTCCTTCTTCGTTAATGATGCTAGATGCAAATACATCATAGCCACAATTAGCGTATATATCCTTAAGAGAGGACATCTTCTTATTAGATACAATATCCATCTTATTAAAGCATATTGAGGTTCTTACATTCTGCTTCTCCATCATAACCAAGAAACGATCAAGTAAATTCAAGTTGGGCTCTGGCTCAGCTGCAGCGAATAGAACTAATGCCTGATCTACATTAGCAACAGCTGGTCTTATTAATTCATTATTACGGGGAAGAATATCGGTTATAACTCCACTACCTTCAGGGACATCTTCTGTACTAATCTCTACATCATCACCAACCAAAGGTTTTATCTTCTGCTTACGAAAAATCCCCTTGGGCTTACATTCATATATATAGTTATTCTCAGGTGAATGAACATAGTAAAATCCAGCGATGCCTTTAATAATTTTTCCCTTCAAACTATTCCTCCACTGCTTCAAAATGTACAATCCAGGTCTTAGGCTCAGCCTCACCAGGCATTGTAAATGGCACTCCATCAACATACATTATTACTATTCCAGGAGAATCACTTTCACCTTCAATTCCAGTAAGGGTGAATGGGAATTCTCCCATTGATCTCATCTCTTCCATAATTGTAGTTACCCAGCCGTCTTGTTCCATTTCAAGTACTATCTCTGCTTCACCATCCCCAACATAATCAAAAGGATTAATGTCAATATAAACCTCACCAATATATCTTACAGTAGTTGTATCTGATGGTTCATCACTAGGTCCTGAGCTTACAATAATATCAATTGTTGCACCTCGATCAACCAATTGACCGGCTGTAGTACTTTGATAAGTAACCTGTCCCTCTGGATAAGTCTCTGAGGGTTCAGTTCTAACATTACCTAGAATAAGTCCACTATCTGATAATAGTGTTCTGGCTACATTTTCCGTGGTTCCAATGAGACCTGGAACTACAACCTGACTATTCTCTGGTCCAGTACTTACTACAATAGTAACTGGCTTACCTTTTCCATACTTTGTTCCTCTTTCTGGCTTAGTAGATATGACACTTCCTTCTGGAATATTATTATCTGCCAAAAGTTCTTTATTAACTACGAAACCAAAATTATCATCGGATAACTTTTCTATAGCAAGAGCTTCAGCAAGTCCATATACATCAGGTATTTCAATCGCTTCTTTACCTATACTAATAGTAATTCTAACTTCTGAAGTTACTGGATATTCGGTGTTCTCAGCAGGATACTGCTCACTAACAAGACCCTCTTCATATTCGTCAGAATAGTCCTCGTCATAACGAATTATTGCATCTTCATACTTAGTTTTAATCAATGTTTCCGCATCTTCCTTAGTTAGTCCCAATACTCTTGGTACTTCAAAGGTCTTAGCACTAGGATCCACTGTAGGAGTTGGTTCTTCAGTTGGTTCAGGGGTAACAGTAATATCTGTGTCATTGCCACCTGGCTTCTTGTCCCCCTTAGGGAATACAAACATTAACACGATAAAAGTAATTGTAAGAGCAAGTATAACTATAGTAATAATACTTCCTGCTACTACAAATTTGTCCATCTTAGTATCAACATTATCTAGATCTTCTTCATCCTCATCAATCCCATTACCAACATATCCAGTGTTTTGATCATGTATCTCATCATCCATATAGGATCCGTTTTTAATTCTACCTAAATCCTCAGATATATTAATTGTGGGTGAATCATTGGCAGCATATGCAGGAATCTGAACAAATTCTCCATCTGGGTAGGTAATTGCTTTTTTTAAATCAGCAATTAACTCTGATGCAGAATGATATCTTCTCTCTGATCGTTTTTGCATACATTTTTGAACAATTTTTTCTAAACTGATTGGAATATCTGGTTCTAACTCTCTTAGCGGTACCGCTTCACCCTGAATATGAAGGAGGGCTACAGATACAGTATTGTCTCCTGCAAAAGGAACTTTACCAGATAACATTTCATATAGGGATACACCTAAGGAATAAATATCACTTTTTTCATCACTATATCCACCTCTAGCTTGCTCAGGAGATAAGTAATGCACAGATCCCATAGCATTGGAGGTTATAGTATTAGAATTTGAAGCTTTTGCTATACCAAAATCTGTTACCTTAACTTTACCCTCTCTAGAAATAATTATATTCTGGGGCTTTATATCCCTATGAATAATATTATTATTATGGGCAGCCTCCATACCTTGAGCAATCTGAATTGTGATTCCAACTGCTTCTTTTATCTCAAGTTTACCTTTTTTCTCAATAAATCTCTTTAATGTTATACCCTCTACTAACTCCATCACTATGTAATAGAGCCCACTGTCTTCACCTACATCATAGACATTAACAATATTGGGATGGGATAAACCTGCTGCTGATTGAGCTTCTCCCCTAAACTTATTCACGAAGCTCCTATCACTGGAGTACTCCGGTTTTAGAACTTTAATAGCAACGAACCGGCTAAGTCTCTGGTCTTTCGCTTTATATACATCGGCCATACCACCTGAGCCAACTATATCAATTATTTCATATCGATCGCTAATAATCTTACCGGATTTCAACATGTTTCTCACCTCTTCTTCAAACTTTAATAATAATGATTGCAATATTGTCTTTGCCGCCGTTTATATTTGCTTCTTTTACAAGAGTATTTACTGCGTCTTCTAGACTTTCATTCTCTCTGACAATTCCCTCAATCATTTTATCATCCAACATATTAGTTAAACCATCAGAACACATAAGAATTATATCCCCATCTTCCAAACTTACTTCAAAGAAGTCAGGTTCAACATTCTCATTAGCTCCTAAGGCTCTAGTAATAATATTTTTATTTGGATGAATCCTAGCTGAATCTCTATCTAATTCACCGGTTTTTACCATAGCTTCTACCAGACTATGATCCTCTGTAATCTGTTTCATATTCTTACCAATTACATATAACCTACTATCACCTATGTTAGCAATATACACCATGTGATCAATTATAGTAGCAACTACAAAGGTGGTTCCCATACCCTGTAGTTCCATATTCTCTTTTGCTTTTGTTAGCAGATTGTCATTGGTAGCTTTAATCGCTTCTTCAATATTGGCAATTGGCGAAGAAATATCACTACTACCTATTCTTTGAGTGAAAAATTCAACGCAGAATTTCGATGCATAATCACCAGCATTATGACCACCCATACCATCTGCTACGATAAATAAGTTTGGAAGGTTTCCAACTGGACTTGTCTCACAAAAAACAAAATCCTCATTTATCTTTCTTTTCTCCCCAATATCAGTTATTGAGAATGCTTCCAAGTCTGCACCTCCTAGTATCAGACAACTTTAGATTTTATCCCCATCAATATAACTTTTCCTAAGTTGTCCACAGGCAGCATTAATATCTGCTCCCATTTCTCTTCTAATAGTAACATTTATTCTGTTTTTTTCAAGTATATTTTTAAATTTCAGAATCCTATCATTCTTCGTTTGTCTGAAATCCCTTTCTTTTATAGGGTTTACAGGAATCAAGTTAATGTGACAATTTAAGCCCTTAACTAATCCTGAAAGCTCCTTTGCATGGTCTGGATCATCATTAATTCCTTCCACCATACTATATTCAAAGGTTAACCTCCTACCAGTTTTATCATAATAGTATTTAAAAGCCTCCATAACTTCATTTAAACTATATTTAAAGGCTACAGGCATCAGTTTTTTGCGAACCTCATCATTAGGGGCATGTAGGGATAGGGCTAGGGTAATAGGCATTTCCTCATCTGCAAATGCCCTTATCTTATCAGGAATACCACAGGTAGATACAGTTATATTCCTAGCACTTATATTAAGGCCTAAGGGATCAGAAAGTAATCTTAAAAACCTCATCAAATTATGATAATTATCAAAGGGCTCTCCTGTTCCCATTATGACTACATTGGACACCCTTTCACCAGTCAAGGATTGAATTCGGTATATCTGATCCAGCATTTCTGAAGGAAGCAAATCCCTTTCCTTTCCTCCTATAGTAGAGGCACAGAACTTACATCCCATCTTACACCCAACCTGAGAGGATATGCATACGCTATTGCCATAATGATATTTCATTAGGACACTTTCTATAACCCTATTATCCATTAGACGAAACAGATACTTTATAGTTTCATCATTAGAGGATTTAAGGGAATTCACCACTTGAAGTGTAGTAAGGGGATAGTCCTTAGCTAGAACACCTCGAAGATCCTTAGAGATATTAGTCATCTCATCATAGCTTGTAACTAATTTTTGGTGTATCCACTCATATATCTGCTTAGCCCTAAATCCTGGTTGTCCGATGGTTTCCATCTCCTTAGTCAACTCATTAAGAGATAAGGATTTTATATCTATAGTGTTCATTAAATTATATCAACCAAACCTTTCATCACACTAAAACTCCATGCTTCTCTTCACAACCTGCAAACTTTGGGCCGCAGGCACAAATTTGCGATTGAAAAATCTTTGATTTTTCAATCTAACCTTGTCTATTATAATGATATTATTAATAATGTCAAATATTCTTTATTGACTAATGATTTTCTAAAGTTTTTTCATTTTCCCAATAAAAAATCCATCTGTACCATGAACTCCCTGTAGTAGCTGTATATATCCTCTACTTGTATCCTGATTTCTTAAACCTTCTGGCAAGTGAGAATCAAGACTTACAGCCTCAAAATCAAAATTCTGTAAAAACCAGTTCATATTAGCTAAATTTTCATCATTATTAATTGTACAGGTACTATATATAAGTGTACCACCTGGCTTTACATAGTTTTGTACTATTGTTAATATCTTCCTCTGTAATTCTACCAATTCTATTTGTTGAAAATGTGTCATTTTATATTTTATATCTACTTTCTTACCCATTACCCCTATACCACTACAGGGAAGGTCGGCGATAAC
>JGI24709J26583_10000278_pt1 | contig 42550 bp, 37 predicted proteins | sample BioPla2DNA1_FD_26583 | JGI IMG/M metagenome (IMG submission 26583) | reverse complement strand
TGCTCCCTCTTACGGATTTCCTGTTGGATACCGGCTTTCGCGCAGTTTCTTTTGAATCTGCGGAGAGCACTATCTAATGTTTCGTTCTCTTTAACAACAACGTTTGACATAGTCTCACACCTAACCTCCCTCCAGTTGTGAATTGTGCTGACAACTGTTTGGGTATAATTTTGTATAGCACTACAATAGATTATAACATAAAAATCTAATTCGTCAACTTTTTTTCTTGTAAATATACCCTATATGCTAATAGAAATTTGTCTAATAACAAATAAAGGCACTTATAATTTATTTTATTTGATTCTCCAATACTTCAGAGGCCTTAGCAATAGCATCCTTTATTCCAGCAGCATTCTTTCCTCCGGCCTGGGCCATATTAGGTCTTCCGCCACCGCCACCTCCAACTAATACAGCAAGCTCCTTAATAAGGTTACCTGCATGAGCACCTTTTTTAATTGTATCCTCGCTTACCATGGCAACCAAGCTAACCTTATCGGGTGCTGTAGATGAAGCTAATATAACGACTCCTTCACCTAGCTTATCCTTTAATTGATCTCCCAGATTTCTTAGGCCATTCATATCAAGTTCAGGTACATTAGCAGCCAATAGCTTAACACCTTTGACTTCCTTCACCTGATCCATTACATCTCCTAAGGAAGAGCTGGCAAGCTTGGATTTAAGCTTTTCATTTTCTGATTTTAATGCTTTAATTTCTTCAAATAAGCTCTCTATTCTGCCTGTAAGCTGGGAAGGTTCTGCTTTTGCAGTCTTTGCAGCCTCATAGAGCTTATTTTCAAGTCCCTTATAGTAGTCCAAGACACATTGTCCTGTTAGGGCCTCGATTCTTCTAACTCCCGCAGCAATACCAGTATCTGAAAGAATTTTGAATACTGTAATAGATGCAGTATTAGATACATGGGTTCCTCCACAGAGTTCCTTGCTAAAATCTCCCATGGATACAACACGAACTTGTTCAGAGTATTTCTCACCAAAAAGGGCCATAGCACCTTCCTTTTTAGCATCCTCTATACTCATAATCTGTGTATTTACAGGAAGACTCATAGCAATATGCTCATTAACTATATCCTCAACCTTACTAATCTCTTCATCAGTCATAGCAGAAAAATGTGTAAAGTCAAATCTTAGTCTATCACTAGATACAAAGGAACCTGCCTGCTCCACATGATTACCCAGTACCATTCTAAGAGCCTTTTGCAGTAAATGGGTAGCAGAATGGTTCTTAGCTGTGGAGGATCTAAGCTCAGGATTAACCTTAAGCTCAACCCTATCCTTTACCTTCATGCTTCCTTTTGTTACCCTACCAATATGTCCGATTTTGCCACCTTGAAGTTGAATAGTATCCTCTACGACAAATTCAAGTTGAGCATTTACTATAGTACCCAAATCAGCTACTTGGCCTCCGCTTGTAGCATAGAAGGGTGTTTCTTCTACTATAACAGTTCCTTCTTGACCGGCTATAAGCTCATCAACTATTTCATTCTCTGTAGTCAAAGCACTTATAGTAGAACTATGATTCAAGGTTTCATAGCCAACAAATTTGGTTGTCAGGCTATGGTCTAGCTGCTGATATATAGTCTCCTCTGCTCCCATATAGTTAGTGGTGCCTCTGGCACTTCTAGCTGTCTCTCTCTGGACCTCCATAGCAGCCAAGAAGCCCTTTTCATCAATCTCATAGCCCTTCTCTTCCAGTATTTCCTTTGTCAGATCAAAGGGAAAGCCATAGGTATCATAAAGCTTAAATACATCCTCACCTGGAAGTATATTCTTTTTATTTTTCTCTAGATCATTTTGCATGTCCTGAAGAATGGATAGGCCCTGATCAATTGTCTTATTAAATTTCTCTTCTTCTATGGCTAAAAGCTTGAGTATATAATCCTTCTTCTCCTCGAGTTCAGGATAGCCATCCTTAGATTCCTTAATTACTATACCAGCCAAATCAGCCAAGAAAAGGTTCTGTATTCCAAGAAGGCGTCCATGTCTTGCTGCACGTCTAAGTAATCTTCTAAATATATAACCTCTACCTTCATTGGAAGGAATAATACCATCTGAAGCCATAAATGTTACAGCCCTGATATGGTCAGTAATAATTCTAATCGATTCATCCTTCTTTGGATCTTTAAGATACACAATGCCTGCTAGTTCACATACTTTTTCTCTAATTACTTTAAATGTATCAATATCAAATATTGATTCTACGTCCTGAACAGCCACAGCCAGTCTTTCTAGTCCCATGCCTGTATCGATATTCTTCTTCTCTAACTCAGTGTAATTACCATTACCGTCTCCGTTAAACTGAGTAAAGACATTATTCCATACCTCAATAAAGCGGTCACATTCACAACCTACTTCACAAGTAGCCTCACCACAACCGTACTTTTCACCACGATCATAGTATATTTCTGAGCATGGTCCGCAAGGCCCTGAGCCAATTTCCCAAAAATTATCTTCCTTGCCCATACGATAGATTCGCTCTTTGGCTACGCCCAGCTCCTTATTCCATATATCAAAGGCCTCATCATCCTCTAGATATACAGATGGATATAGACGATTCTCATCAAGGCCTATAACCTTGGTTAAAAACTCCCATGACCAGGCCAAAGACTCTCTTTTAAAATAATCTCCAAATGAGAAGTTACCAAGCATTTCAAAAAATGTTGCATGACGTGAAGTCTTTCCAACATTTTCAATGTCATTGGTTCTTATACATTTTTGACAGGTTGCAACTCTTTTACTGGGTGGGTCCTCCTGTCCTGTAAAATATGGCTTTAATGGAGCCATTCCCGCATTAATTAAGAGCAAGCTCTTATCATTTTGTGGTACTAGAGGAAAGCTCTTTAATACCAGATGATCCTTGCTTTCAAAAAAATCTAAAAACATTCGTCTTAGTTCATTTACACCGTAAGTCTGCACTTTCCTTGCCTCCTGTTATTGTATATAAGTTCAGTTTGCTGAACTGATTTACTTTCTGTCTGCCAGCTCTGTAGTTATGTCTTCCCAATCAAGTCCGCTTTCTACCATAAGCACCATAAGATGGTAGAGAAAATCAGCTATCTCATATCTTAGCTCTCCCATCTCTGGATTCTTGGCTGCAATAATAATCTCCGCTGCTTCTTCACCGCATTTTTTTAGTATTTTATCAATACCCTTATCAAATAAATAATTGGTATATGATCCTTCTTTTGGATTATTCTTACGATCCGTTATAAGATCATATACATCCTTAAGTATATTATAGGTATTGGTTTGCTTATATTCTCTTTCTAATAAGCTATTAGAAAAGCAGCTTTTTGAACCTGTATGGCAGGCAGGACCACTGGGAATAACCTTTGCTAGGAGGGTGTCATTGTCACAATCAAGATAAATCTCCTTTAGATATTGAATATTACCAGATGTCTCTCCCTTAAGCCACAGAGCATTTCTACTTCTTGAGAAATATGTCATTTTTCCTTGTGTAATAGTCCTATTATAAGCCTCCTCGTTCATATACGCAAGCATTAAAACCTCTCCCGTTTTATAATCCTGGGTTATAACCGGAATTAATCCATCCTTATTTAGTTTAAATTCTGAAAAAAGAAGCTTGCTCTCATATACATTAACCAGAATCTTCTCCTGCTTTAAAGCCTGCTTTACTTTCATTATATCCTTATTCATAAAAAAATCAGTAGTTATACCTACTATACTGGGAAGCTCTAGCAGATCCTTAATATCATTATCTAAAAGGCTGTTACGAATAATAACTGGAATTGATAACTTGCTTAAGCTATAGGTAAAACTCTCTGATGCATCAGTACAATTTATCACTAAGCCACCTATACCAAGATCTCTACATTCCTGGTCTATCCTATCCTTGCTCATATATAGGGATTGTTCTATAGCCAAATATATCTTTTCTGCCCCAAACCTATTTGATATCTCTTTGACCAGGTCCGGCTTATCCAGAAGCTTATGGGACAGCATAATACTTGAGGCTCCTGTATATAGAGCTTTTTTTGCATCTTCAAAGTTCTTTACACAGCAGCCTATAATAATGGGTATATCAATAGATCGAACAATCTTTTTACATAACTTTAATAACTCCTCTTGGGATTCCTCATCCTTAGAGAAGTTATATATAAGAAGCTCATCAGCCCCCTGATCCGTATAGGTCCTCGCCTGTCGGATAATATTTTCGCTGATTTCACCCTCGATATTTAATAAAGGAATAATCTTCTTATATTGCATATAATGGTGACCCTCCTATATATTCTCAAACATGGTAACTGCCTGATTAAAATCTATTTTATTCTCATAAAGTGCTTTTCCTATTATAGCTCCATATACCTTATATTCATTTAATATTTCCAGATCCTTCAAGGAGGATATTCCTCCTGAAGCAATTATATTCAAGCCTGATTCTTGAACCATTTCAGCAGTATAGTGAATATTTGGCCCTTGCAGCATACCGTCCTTTGCAATATCAGTATATACTATGGTTTCCACGCCGATATTCTTCATTTCAAGGGCTAAGGCCACAGCATTGTAATTACTAAGTTTTTCCCAACCCTCAACTGCCACAATTCCATCCTTGGCATCTATTCCTGCTATTATGCGCTCTGGTCCAAATATGGACACTGCTTCCTTCATAAAGCCAGGATCAATTGCAGCCTTAGTTCCAATAATTACTCTGTTTATACCTAAATTTAGCTTATTTTCTATGTCCTTTATGGTTCGTATCCCTCCGCCAAGCTGAATAGGTATATTGACATTGTCAACAATATCCTTAATTGCTTCTTCATTTACAGAATGACCCACCAAGGCTCCGTCCAAGTCTACAACATGGATAAAGGAAGCACCGCTTGCTTCCCACTCCTTTGCAACCTTTAAGGGTAGATTAGAATATACCAACACATCACGAAAGCTACCTTGTCTTAATCTGACACACTGACCATTTTTAATATCAATTGCGGGAAAAAGCTTCATAATATCATGACCTTTCTATGTATGTTTATAGTAGTAAAAGACCTAACAGCTAATAGGCCTAGAGGGATATGGTTCCTTTTGTTGACAGCACATCATTTATCCTTCTATCAAAGTCACTGGCCATATCAAGTGCTTTAGCAAAGGCTTTAAATGCCGCCTCTGCAATATGATGATTATTCTCACCACTAAGCATTTTTATATGTAGATTCATACCGGCGCTATAGGATACTGCATAGAAGAACTCCTTGATTAGCTCTGTATCTATATAACCCACCTTATCGTTATCGAATCTTAAGTCATAGGATAGATAGGGGCGACCGGACAAATCGATTGCACAACATACAAGACTTTCATCCATAGGTAGCATGCATGAGCCATAGCGGCGAATACCCTTTTTGTCCCCAAGGGAATTCCTAATCGCTTGTCCTAGGACAATTCCTGTATCCTCAACAGTATGATGGGCATCAACATATAAATCTCCCTTAGCAGTAAGCTTCATATCAAAGAAACCATGCCGTACAAAGCTATCCAGCATATGATTAAAGAAACCTATACCAGTTTCTATCTGGGAAGTCCCGGTTCCATCTAGATTAAATTCCATCTGAATATCTGTTTCCCTTGTTTTTCGATTAATGGCGGATATTCTCTTCTCCATAATAGTTCATCCTTTCTTGAAGAATTTTAGCTAGCGTCTCAAAAATATATAGATCTGCCTAAGACGGATTGAAAGTAGGACAAACTCGCCCATTGTGTACATAATACACGATAGACGAAATATCTGTCAAACTCTTCTTTATTCAAACCTTACTGCAATGGAATTGGCATGGGCCGTAAAACCTTCGGATTTTGCGAATATTTCTATATCCTTGTGAATTTCTTCTAAGGCTTCCTTTGAGTATGAAATTATACTGGATTTCTTAGTGAAATCATCTACACTAAGGGGTGAGAAGAACTTGGCTGTACCATTTGTAGGGAGAGTATGGTTAGGACCAGCCATATAATCTCCTAAGGGCTCGCTGGAATAATCTCCTATAAAGATGGCACCGGCATTTTTTATTCTTGTCATTATCATAAAGGGATCCTTAGTCATAATCTCTAAGTGCTCGGTTGCTATCTCATTTGTTACTTCTATTGCCTCATCCATATCCTTAGCAATTAGGATATATCCATAATTATCAAGGGATTTTTGTATTATATCCTTTCTTGATAGTTTACCAAGAAGGATGTCTACTTCTTTAGAAACCTTTTCTGCCAACTCTTTACTGGTGGTAACTAGTATAGAGGAAGCCAATTCATCATGCTCAGCCTGAGACAAGAGGTCTGCGGCTACATATCTAGGATTGGCTGTATCATCTGCCAATACCAATATTTCACTTGGTCCTGCTATGGAATCTATACTTACATGGCCATATACTGCCTTCTTAGCCAGGGCTACATATATATTACCAGGTCCTACTATCTTATCTACCTTTGGTAGGCTTTCTGTTCCAAAGGCTAAAGCAGCTATGGCTTGTGCACCGCCAACCTTATAAATCTCTGTTACTCCAGCTTCCTTAGCTGCGACCAAGGTACCTGAATATATATTTCCATCTCTATCTGGAGGGGTCACCACTACTATCCTATTGACTCCGGCAACTTTAGCGGGTATCACATCCATCAAAACTGTAGATGGATAGGCCGCCTTACCACCTGGCACATAGACTCCCACCTTATCAAGAGCTGTTACCTTTTGGCCAAGAATGATTCCAGCTTTATCCGCATCAAACCAACTGTTTTGCTTCTGCTTACTGTGAAAAGCCTCAATATTTTTCTTTGCCTTTCTAATTACAGCAAGAGCTTCTGGCTCTATATCCTGGTAAGCTTTTTCGATTTCTTCTTCTGTAACCCTTATATTGCTTGGAGTTATAGTGAAGTGATCAAATTTTTCAGTATATGAAAATAAGGCCTTATCTCCATTATCCTTAACATTTTTTATGATTTCCGCAACAGTATCGGCGTATGTGTCATATTGATTAGGATTTCTCTTTAGAAGATCACCCATTATGTTCTTTTTGGTTGCTTCATCTAATACTATAATCCTCATCTATCTTTAACCCCCTTTTAAGAAATACTATTTTTGAATACTTGATAAATATTCTTTCAGATTCTTAATAATCTTAGAAATCCTCTCATGCTCCATCTTCATGCTCACTTCATTTACCACCATTCTGGCAGATATATCACAGATTTCCTCTAAAACAACTAAACCATTTTCTTTGAGGGTTGAACCAGTCTCTACAATATCCACTATAACCTCTGACAGTCCAACTATTGGAGCCAGCTCTATAGAACCATTCAGCTTGATTATTTCAACTGTCTGGTCCTTTTTATTATAAAAATAATCCTTGGCAATGTTAGGGTATTTTGTTGCTACGCGGATAAGCTCACCGTGATTTAAAAGCTTATGGGCTGAGCTAGGACCTGCAACGCACATTCGGCATTTGCCAAGGCCTAAATCAAGAACCTCATACATTTTTCTACCTTCCTCAAGTAGGGTGTCCTTACCGGCAACTCCAATATCTGCAGCCCCATATTCTACATATGTAGGTACATCATTTGCCTTTGCTAGAAAGAATTTGAGCTTTAACTCTTCGTTAACAAATATAAGCTTTCTTGAGGATTTATCCTTTATTTCATCGCATCTTATACCAATATTCTCTAGAAGATTTAATGTATTGATAGCCAATCTTCCCTTAGCTAATGCGATTGTAATATATCTCATCTTATCCTCTCCTTTATTCCTTGCCAGTAATCTCATTTATATTCACAAGCTGTTTGTTACCACTATCAGCATCTATGAGAATAATATCTTTATCATTGTCTATATAGAGGAGACCCCCTATGTTCATATTCTTCATATATGTTTGATAGTCATCTATAGTAAGGACTTCTTTCGACAATTGTAGAATAACATTATTCCCTTCCTTACGAAAATACCCTGCTAAACCAATTGCTATCTTTCTGTATTTTGAACTATATACAATCAAAGTATCCGATGACTGAATTACAGGTAAAAGCTTCTGTCTGGACAAAGCCAGCATCAGATTATCTATTACTATGGCTAGACCTATGGCTGGACATTCCTTACCAAATTGGCCAACTAGATTATCATAGCGCCCCCCTGTTACAATCGCTTCTCCGGTCTTATAGGTATAGGCCTTAAATATAATACCTGTATAATAATCATATTTACTTAACATACCCAGGTCGAAAGATATATACTTTTCAAAACCATATTCAGTCATAATATCATATAGCTCTTCTAGTCTATTGATAGATTGAATTGCACGGGGGTTACTTGTAACAGACTTGGCATATTCAAGTATCTCCAAGCTTCCGAATAATTCAGGTAATTTCAAAAACATATCCTTAAGATTCTTGGGCATGTTTTTATTCATTATTATTTCTTCCATACCGAACATATTCTTATTCTCGATTTGATCCTTAAGCCTAGCTATATCTTCTTCATTCTCAAATCCGGCTTCCTTTATAAGTGCTTTTAGAAAATCAGCATTGCCAAGCTCCAGTTGAAACTCCTTAAGTCCTGATTTGAGTAAGCACTCTATAGTAATGGCAAGCATCTCAGCATCTGCATCGATACTGTTATCGTTGACAAGCTCGGCCCCTAGCTGAGTTACTTCTTTTAGCTTTCCTTGATAGGTGGTACTATTTATAAATGTATTTCCTATATAACAAAGACGAATAGGAAGCTCCTCATCCTTATAATACTTTGCCACGCATCTAGCTATGGATGGTGTAATATCGGGCCGCAAAACCATTGTATTACCTTCCTTGTCAAAGAGCTTATACATATCCTTTGATGCTACTGTTCCCCGTTCTTGATTAAAGATATCAAAAAATTCAAAGCTTGGAGTCTGAATATCTCTAAAGCCATAGAGCTCCAAGACTTCATGCAGACTTTTTTGTAATAAAAGCTTAATAGCACATTCTGTATTATATATATCCCTTACACCTTCCGGGGTATGGAGCAACTTATCCTTCATCTTTTCCTCCAATCTTAAATAATCGACTAGATTTTCTTATATAAAACACTTTCGCATAGTAGTGTGATAATTCGCTACCATGCTAACGTTTAACAAATTATAGTTTATTAGTTAATCTTTGTCAATGATAAATCTAAGATTTTTTATATTAACTAAATAATTTATATTATTATGTATTATGTAACTTCCCTATCTGATAGATCTCTTTGTAGTTGTTCTAGATAATGAATACATAGACCATTCTGAATCCTAATCTGATAGGACAAATCCAATTCGTCAAATCGAAAGCTCTTTCTTCCCCCTTCTAATGCTCTCTTCCAGAAACCAGCCAAGCATTCATAAGTAAGATAATAATAGAGGTCATGCTTTTTAAAGTATATAAGCAAAAAAGCTATGCCCTCTTGTTCTTCAAATTCTTTCATAAATTGGATTTGATGCTCGTGTACATTATTAAGGCTAAAGGAATCACCGGCACATTCCTTAGCATCAAAACATATGGGAATTCCCTGAACCACACCGATATAATCTATTGTACTTTTCTGTTCAAAGTAAGCAAGGCTAATTTGCCTACTTTCTTTATCTATATTAATAGGAGTTATGGGCGTAGGAACCTTCTGAATTAAAGCCAGCTGTTTTTCCCGGTATTTACTGTTGGTAATATTAATCATCTCCTCCAGCATAGAGCCCCGTAATCCCCTGGATTTCCATGATGCCATAGCTTTTCCTCCCTATTACTTATTAAAAATATCTCTTCTTATGTTTGTAAAGTTTTCAGGCTCAGCCGCTTCAAATTCCTTAAATGACAAATTGCCTAAGGGGCCTGATAGTTTTGGAAAGACATATCTATATGAATGAAGAAGCTGAGTTCTAAGTCCGTATTTTTTCTTAAAGATATTATTAATTCTATTATCTCCGTATTTGCTATCTCCAAGAATAGGATGGCCTATACTTGACAGATGTGCACGAATCTGATGAGTTTTTCCTGTAATTAGCTTTACTTCTAGCAAGGTAAAATCCTCATTATAGACTAAAGGCCTATAGGCGGTAGCTATAAAGTCAGAATTTATAGTCTGCTCAGAGCTGATGGATACCTTATTATTTTCATCATCCTTGGTTAAATAGCCTATAATTTCTTTGTCTTGAGCTAGCTTGCCCTTAACTATCGCAAGATAGTATTTATCGAGACTTCTTTCTCTCAAAAGTCTGGCCATTTCTTGTAGTCCTATAAGAGTCTTACCAGCTATAAGGAGACCGCTTGTATTTCTATCAAGGCGGTTACATATAGCAGGCTTAAAGCTTTGAAGCTCTTCCTTTGTAATCTGTTTAGTGGATAGCATATATGAAATTAAATACTCTGCTATAGAATAGTCACTCTTAGATGCCCTTTGAGACAGTACTCCTACGGGCTTGTTTATCAATAAAATATTATTGTCCTCATATATAATATCTAGATCATAATTGACTATAGCTATATCTGTCGGAGCAGAGAACTTATTAATGGTCTCATCAGATAGATATAGCCTTATCTCATCCTTACAAGCGACTAACTCAGAGCCCTCAGCCTTCTTACCGTTTAAAACTATGTTTTTTTTACGTAGCATTTTATAGATAAAGCTTTTAGGAGCCTTATCTAATATCTTAAATAAAAGCTTATCCAATCTTTGACCTGCTTGATTATTATTTACAATTATCTCTTTCACCCTACAACTCCATCCTAATTTCTTTCATGGAACGAATATAATAATCAGAGAGTCTGATTTTTTGCTCCTCACACTTTTCAGAAAATTTATCATAAACAGCACATACCTTCATGTTGGCATTCTTTCCTGCCATTATTCCATGAATTACATCTTCAAATACAAGACATTTCTTAGGATCTACCATTAAATCCATGGCAACCAAAAGATATATATCAGGAGATGGTTTACCCTTTTCAACCTCGCAGGAGGTTCTAATGGATGTAAAATAATGGCCTATATTATGCTTGTCTATAATAAGGTCCACTAGCTCTCTTGAATTACTTGTAGCAATCCCTGCAGGTATCTTATTGGCTTTTAAAAATTCTAAAAACTCCCTAGCCCCCTCCTTGAGCGGTACTTCATTCAAGTATTTATCCCATGCCATCTTGTTCCAATCACTCTTTATCTGTTCAAGACTGTCCGGCAGATTAAACCTTTCTTTAAAATAGGCCGCTGTCTCAGAAAAGCTCATACCCTCAATTGATCCTTGCAAATCCTTGGGAAATTCTAAGCCAAACCTGGCCAGATATTCTACGTCAATAGTTTCCCACATCCACATGGAATCTACCAAGGTTCCATCGAGATCAAATATTACAGCATCAATATCCTTTAGCATATCCATAAATTACTCCTTCTTCTGTAATCTTATTTGTTTAGCAGTTCCAGTTCATCTTCAGTCAATCTACGATAATCACCAGGTTTAAGTGAGCTGTCTAGCAAAAGACCTCCCATGGATATTCTTTTAAGGTATATTACCTCCTTACCAAGAGCTTCAAACATTCTTTTTACCTGATGATATTTGCCCTCTTGTATAGTAAGATGTATTTCTGAAATATCATCTGATACTAGAATATCTAGCTTAGCAGGCAGGCAAGGTTTAGCCTCTCCGATGGATATCCCAGATAAGAAGAGGGCGGCATCCTCATCTGTTACTCTTCCATTAATCCTAGCATAATAGACCTTATCAACCTGCTTTTTGGGAGATAAAAGCCTATGAGCTAGGTCACCATCATTAGTGATTAAAAGTAAACCTTCAGTATCCTTATCCAGTCTTCCTACCGGAAATAAATCCTTACGCCTCACTGTATCTAGAAGATCTATAACCGTCTTGTTTATCTTATCCTCAGTGGCAGATACTACTCCGTCAGGCTTATTTAGCATATAATATAGGAACTTCTCATATATTATCTCCTGCTCATCAAAGCTAATCCTATCCTCACCGACTATTACCTTATGTTCAGGTTTTAAGCAGGCTTTTGAATTGACAGCTACTCTCCCCTTACGTATCCATGCCTTAATCTCACTTCTTGTTCCGACATTCATATCGGATAGATATTTATCAAGTCTTAACTGTTTACCCATTACATCCATCTCCATCCAGGTAAGTACATATTTTTTAAGGTCTTATTTGTGAGTTTGCCCCATCCAAGAGGATATCCGTCCACAGAAACTAGTTGCCATCCATTGGGATTATCCGTATCAACCGTTAAGGTCTCACATTTTAAATAGCTTATGGCTTCTGTGTCCTTAGAGGATACATTAATAATAGCTTCGTAGTCTCTAGAGCTTAAGGAAGAGGCCAGGGCCTGGGAGGGCTGGAACCTTTTTTTCTTCATCTCTCCTAAAAACAATCCCTGTCTTAAGGTTCTAAGTCCTTTCTTTTCCTCATAGTTTTCTGGTACAAGATATACCCTGTCATTCTGTATAAGAATTCTTCCTTCATCTATCAAATTATCTAGCTGATTAAATATTTTAATGTCTGTAAGAAATTCCTTAGCCTCATCGGATAGGGAATTATTATTTATGGATCGTCCTCTAATCCTATAATCATCATAAGTAAATGTATGTTTATTTGTATTTCCTATTGATGAGCCATCATAATCCTTTTGAAGTAGGGCTATAAAGTGTCCCTCACCGTCGATTTTATGTGGCCAAAGTCTTATACAATGCTTTAGCTCATCCGGTCCATCCACCCATTCAGGTTTACCAGAATCAAAGCCATCAAAAGAAATACCAAGCCTTTTTCTTTCCTCCATGCTTGGTAAGGCATCTATTACATGCATATCAGGACACTCCTTAAGTAGATATGCTATTGTACCCTCATTCTCCTCAGGTGAAAAAGTACAGGTAGAATATAAGATCTTCCCACCTGGCTTAAGCATTTTCGCTGCAAAAAGGATAATTTCCTTCTGCAACTTGTTGTAATATTCCACACCATATTGCTCCCAATTCTTTATGATAGAAGGACTTTTACGAAACATACCTTCACCTGAGCATGGAGCATCAACTAGTATTTTATCAAAAACTTCAGGAAAATAATCTGCTAGTTTATTAGGCGCCTCAGATAATACAAGAGCATTCCTTATTCCAAATAATTCAATGTTCTTAAGCAAGGCCTTGGCCCTTGAATTACTGATATCATTGGAAACCAACATGCCCGTAGTATTAAGCCTAGCACCAAGCTCAGTGCTTTTTCCTCCCGGTGCTGCACATATATCCAGCACCATATCCCCCTCCTCTATGGGTAGTAGGCTGGCCGGCGTCATGGCACTGGGTTCCTGAATATAATATAGACCTGCATAGTAATAAGGATGTCTAGCTGGTTGCTGGTCTGGGTCATAATAATAGCCATTATAAATCCAAGGTATTCTCTTAAGTGAAAAAGGACTCAGATGTTCAAATTCCTCAGGTGATATCTTTAGAGTATTTACTCGTATTCCACTAAAGTGTGGCTTATGGTAACACAGCAAATACTCCTTATACTCATCGCCTAATAATCTCTTCATCTTGTCCTCAAACTGCTTCGGTAAATTCATCTACACACCATCCATTATCTTAAACTCTGTGCTCTGTATCGTTGTGATATTAAATCTAGATCCTTGCTGAATTTTTCAAGCTCTTCTGTGTCACCATTTTGATAAATCCTAAAAAATTCATCCTGAATCCTAATTACTTCCTGTTTATTTGCCACTTTATATAAATTCTGTATATTAGTTAAAATATCAGCTACTATATTAGCCTTAATAGTAAATGAGTTCTGAGCATCCATTATCTCATCCCTAACCACGCTCATCTCCCTATCTAGAATAAGAATAGCTTCTGCAGCCGAAGTAAGTCTCTCCCTGATATGCTCAGGCATATTCTGCTTATACTTATATTGAAGAGAATGCTCAATTGTGGCCCAGAAATTCATAGCTAGGGTCCTAATCTGTATCTCAACCTGAAGTCTTCTAGTTCCTTTAAGAGTCTCCACGTCATAATAGACAGTCATGTGATAGGAACGATAGCCACTTTTCTTTCTTTCCTCAATATAGTCCTGCTCTCTCTTAATAATCATATCCGAGCGCTGTCTGATTATATCAACNACCTTATAAATATCCTCTACAAATTGACATATAATACGAATTCCTGCTATATCATCAATTTCCTCTTCAATGTCATCCAAGGAAATATTCTTCTTCTGTGCTTTTTCTAGAATACTTGATATGGTCTTAACTCTTCCAGTTACCAGCTCAATAGGTGAGTAAGCACTTACATTGCGATATTCCTCAATAATATGACTAAATTTCACCACCAACTCATCAACTGCTAAGGCATATGGATCAAGTATCTCTCTCCATAATTGTATCTCCATAGCTTTATTACCTCCCCAACTTTGCCATTATCATTTACCCATAAATAATATACAAATACATTAATATATTGTTTTCTTATCTCCATTATAATAATCTATAATGATTTTATAAAACTATTCTTCTAAATACAGCATCATCATAGATAAGAGGGCTAGACCTGCTGTCTCAGTTCTTAGTATCCTCCGTCCAAGGGAGACAGATGATATATTGTGTTCCTTGGCAAGCTCAACCTCAGAGCCTTCAAAGCCCCCTTCAGGACCTATTATAATTCCTGCTGTTTCACAAGCCCTTAAGCTCTCTAAAGTGTCCTTGGTACCCTTTATTCCTTTGGCATCCTCGTAAGCTAGCATAGAAAGCCCCATATCTTTGGCATAAGTAATTGCCTCCTTAAAGGACATAAGCGGATGGACTTTGGGTATTATACCTCTTCTAGACTGTTTTGCTGCACTTTCAGCGATAGCCTGCCAGCGCAATAGCTTCTTAGCCTCCTTCTTACCATCAGAATACTTTACTATGGTCCTTGACATCATGACTGGAACTATCTCATATACACCTAGCTCAACAGCCTTCTGTATTATTAGCTCCATTTTATCTGCTTTAGGAAGTCCTTGAAATAAAGTTATTCTAACTGGTAGCTCTGTACCAGTATCCTGAACGGAATTAATAGAAGCTACTATTTCATTTTCACACACCCTATTAATTATACAATAACAATCTTTTCCTTGTCCATCACAAATAACAATCTCATCGCCAGTCTTCATCCGAAGGACATTCTTAATATGATTCACGTCCTGACCGACTATAGTTATATTATTCTCTTTAATTTGATCTACATTTACATAAAAGCGATGCATATTAATCTCCTTGAATAATAAATCTAGATATAGCAGCTTATTTACAGTATAGCATAGAATGGAATATTATTCAAACGTTTGTTCTGCACCTATCCTTCATNACTAATCTATATAATNCTCCAGCTNNCTTAAGCCGGTTTCACGAATATCATCTAACTCATCAGGGTTCATTAAGCCTGCTGTGATAAGATTAAGATACTCCTCTGATACGCTTTGATTAAAGATAAGCATATCGTCTGTATTTATGGTTACAGGTATTCCGTTATCGTAAAGCTTTCTTATGGGGTGAACAGAATAAGATTCTACCAGCCCAAGCTTAACATTACTTGATGGGCAGATATTTAACTGGATTTTATGCTTAGATAGCCAGTTCATCACAAATCTAGAATTGGCCGCAGCAATCCCATGATGTACCTCATCCAGCTCTAATTCTTCAACTGCCTCCATCACATCATCGGCCTTACCGAATTCTCCTACATGGGCTTTTAATCTAAGTCCATACTCCTTAGCCTTACGATAAATCTTCTTAAAGTTCTTTATGGGTTGAGCCTTCTCATCACCATTTATATCAATAGATTTAAACCAATTGTAGGATAATATTTCATCAAGCCTTGATAGTTCATAATCTGTATCACAATCCCTTCCAAAGGCCAACTCTGGTAACAAGCGTGTATTTGGTGCAAACTTTTCATTATAGCTAGTCATTGTATCTATGAATTCTTTATCAGCATATCCAAAGCTAGCTGCCAGTACACTGATATTATCACTGGCCGCCTGAACAAATCCAGCCTCCAACCTTTGAATATATGGGCAATGAATTTTAATATTATTTTGAAACCATTCATCCATATGAGCTAATGATTCAAATCTGTTAGGAGGCATATTTATNTTTTCCTTAGTTAATGTTCTAATGTAGTTTATATTGCCCCCTTTACCAAAATGGTTATGCAAGTCACTTTTATGTATTGAACTTAACCCACTTAGAGAATTATTAATTAAATATGTTTTAAACAGTTGGTTCATTATGTAACCTCCTATAAAATTTAATCATCATAAGCTTATATGGTCACTATTTCTTATAAAAATAGCTTCATACTATTATACTCCATAATTATCCATATTTCCATGCCAAGGTAAAAACAGTTTTAAATTAATAAACAAGAAAAAGGCCAGACCCCTCCCGCCTGCTCCAATCGTCTAAAAGCAGAATATAGTGTTGCTTCTTTTAGCTCATATTCACCGTCTGTTTTTTGTTGAATTGCCTTATTAATTTCATAACCATAGCTATCATCATTATACAGCTGGGCAAGTATAATTGTTTCAGTATGCCCCCTGATCAAATCTGATGTAATAGACAACTTATCATCTCCTTTGGAATATACTGGGCTATTATCTATAGCATAGCTTGTGATACCTCGCCTGTCATGGTATATATTTAAAAAAATTAATGGTGCAAAACACCATCAATTTTTTGATATAAAGGATATCCAATCGCCCATTCTATTAACCTCTAGAATTGTNAAGTTGTTTTTTTCTAGGGCTGCTCTAACCTCATTTTCTTTTGTATTTATGATTCCCGAGCAGATGAATATTGCATCCTTTCTCATATTTTCTTTAATTATATGGGATAAAGGAATAATTACATCTGCAAGGATATTAGCGACTACAAGGTCGTAGACCCCTTTGCCTATGCGGGAACGGATTCCATTATCTTCTATTATATTTCCTGTTGCGAAGCATACTTCACTATCAGGAATTTTACTTTCATTCTCCAAATCCCATTTTGAAGCAAGGATCTGATTTATACTAGCATTTTCTATGGAAGACTTTGTAGCTGCAGGATCAATATCGACTCCCAGCACCTTAGCTGCACCAAGCTTCTTTGCTATTATAGATAGTATTCCACTTCCACTACCTGCATCAAGAACTGAGTCACCAGGCCTTATATATTTCTTNATTCCAAGAATACTTAGCTTAGTGGTTTCATGGGAGCCTGTTCCAAAGGAAATACCCGGATCTATCTCAATTATTAGATCATCTGGCTTAGCATCATTAAGTTCTTCCCATGTTGGCTTAATAACTATTGTATCATCAATGCGAAAGGGCTTAAAATATTCCTTCCAATTGTTCATCCAATCCTTATCCTCTGTCTCTGATAAGCTGATCTTACCAGTTCCAAGATCCACATAATTAGCAATTTCCTTAAGGCCCTCTCTTACCTTAGCTATCAAGGCTTCAGAGTTTTTGTCAGGCTCCAAATAAAAGCTAACCTTAGCTTTATTGTCAGAGCTAGTTTCAATTGGAACAATGTCAATGAACATCTGCTTCAATTCTTCTTCAGTAAGAGGTATATTATCTTGAATTTCGATTCCTTCGATACCCAAATCTGATAGCATACTACTTATAAAGTCTACTGCTTCAGCTGTGGTGTCAATAGTGTACTTCATCCATTTCATACGCATTTTCCTTTACGTTTCATAATTTATGCCTGGTAGCTATCACCTTAAAAAAACATCATTTAAAGGCGTCTGGACTTTCATTTCCAGAATTTTTTCTTTCCCTTACTATTTTCCTGTTCATCTGAGGAGCTTTTACTTTTACCGGTCATTGCCTCATCAAATTTTCTCAAGAGCTCCTTCTGCTCAGCATTGAGGTTGGTAGGAACTTGAACTACCAAGGTTACATAATGGTCCCCTCTAAGATTTTTGTTTCTAAGGGTAGGCACACCTTTTTCTCTTAGGCGAACCTTAGTATCTGTCTGTGTACCTGGCTTGACATTATATATAACATCACCATCTACTGTACTTATTCTTACATCTCCGCCTAAAACTGCTGTAGCATATGATATGGGCGCTGTAGAAAAGATGTCATAATCTCTTCTTTGGAAAATAGGGTGTCTGCTTACATCAACATCTACCAGCAAATCACCTCTAGGTCCACCATTTGTACCTGGCTCCCCTTTTCCTCTAATTCTAACACTTTGACCATTATCAATTCCTGCTGGAATACCTACTTTTATTTTTTTTCTACTGGTAATATAACCGCTTCCATAACAGTCTGAGCACTTGTCTTTAATTATTTTTCCGTTTCCTCTACAATCAGGACAGGCCTGTATGTTCTGTGACATTCCAAATAAGGTTTGCTGTGTATATATAACCTGACCCTTACCTCCACATTTTTGGCAGGTTTCAGGTGATGTTCCGGGTTTTGCACCGCTTCCATGACAGGTTTCACACTCATCCTTAAGATTTAAGTCTAGCTCTTTTTCTGTACCAAAGACTGCTTCATCAAAGGTTATTCTTACAGATGTTCTAAGATTAGCCCCCTGCCTTGGTCCATTATTGGCTCTTCTGGATCTGCCTCCAAAGAGATCTCCAAAGATATCACCACCAAAAAACTCTCCGAAGATATCCCTCATATCAAAATCAGAGAATCCTGCTCCACCTGTACCATCAAAAGCAGAATGTCCAAACTGATCATATTGTCTTCTCTTATCTGGGTCAGTTAGTACAGCGTAAGCTTCAGAGGCTTCCTTAAACTTTGCTTCTGCAGATTTATCCCCTGGGTTGGTATCAGGATGGTACTTTTTAGCTAATTTTCTATAAGCCTTCTTCAGTTCATCATCGCTAGCACCTTTACTGACACCTAACACCTCATAATAATCTCTTTTATCTGCCATTTATCCTTCACCTTTCATAGCTTCATTTCATAAATATCCGCTTATAAGCAGATTTTCCAAGTGAATTAGTATCCTTTAAGCATACCATTTCACTTGGATAAGTTCTACGCTTATATCAATATTTGACAGGCAGTCACAAGTGACTACCTGTCATAATGTCTTGTGTTATAGGTCTTATATTGCATATTGCTTGGCGACTTAGACCTCTTTATAATCTCCGTCAACTACGTCATCACCATAGTCATGACTTGCATCATGAGCATCTGCTCCTGACATATCAGGACCAGCACCTGCGGCACCACTTTGCTCATATAGCTTAGCAAATAATGCTTGTGCATCAGTCATAAGCTTTTCCTTAGCGGCTTTAATATCTTCAATTTCACCGTCGCTCATAACCTCAGGATTGGTCTTTTCTAAAAGCTCCTTCAAGTGTGTTAGATCTGCTTCAACAGTTTCTTTTTCACTGTCACTAATCTTATCGCCAACCTCACTTAAGGCCTTCTCTGTCTGGAATACCATTGAATCAGCTTCATTTCTTAAGTCTATGGCTTCCTTACGCTTCTTGTCCTGTGCCTCAAATTCTGCTGCTTCCTTAACAGCACGGTCTATATCAGCATCTGATAAATTAGTGCTGGCAGTTATGGTAATATGCTGTTCTCTGCCTGTTCCTAAATCCTTAGCAGATACGTTAACTATTCCATTTGCATCTATATCAAATGTTACCTCAATCTGAGGAACACCTCTTCTTGCTGGTGGTATTCCATCAAGACGGAATTGTCCTAAGGTCTTATTGTCCTTGGCAAACTGTCTTTCACCTTGAACTACATGTATATCAACTGCTGTCTGGTTATCAGCAGCTGTAGAGAATATCTGGCTCTTCTTTGTAGGTATAGTAGTATTTCGCTCAATAAGCTTAGTAGCTACACCACCGAGAGTTTCAATTGATAAGGAAAGTGGAGTTACATCAAGTAAAAGAATGTCTCCAGCACCAGCATCACCTGCTAGCTTACCACCCTGAATAGAAGCACCAAGAGCAACACATTCATCTGGATTTAAGTTCTTAGAAGGCTCCTGACCTGTTAACTGCTTAACCTTATCCTGAACTGCAGGAATACGGGTAGAACCACCTACTAAAAGAACCTTGTTCAGCTCTGTAGCTGCTATACCTGCATCCTTAAGAGCATTTTGAACTGGTATAACTGTTCTTTCAACCAAATCACTGGTCAGCTCGTCGAACTTAGCACGGGTAAGATTCATATCAAAGTGCTTAGGTCCATCAGCAGTTGCAGTAATAAATGGAAGATTTATATTAGAGGTTGTAGCTGATGATAATTCAATCTTAGCCTTCTCAGCCGCTTCTCTTAATCTCTGCATAGCCATTTTATCGGTAGATAAATCTACACCTTCATTCTTCTTGAACTCATCAACCATATATCTGGTTACTCTCTCGTCAAAGTCATCTCCACCGAGTCTATTGTCACCAGAGGTTGCAAGCACTTCTATAACACCATCACCAATCTCAATTATTGATACGTCGAATGTACCGCCACCTAGGTCATAAACCATTATTTTTTGCTCATGTTCATTATCGAGACCATAGGCAAGCGCTGCAGCTGTAGGCTCATTAATAATTCTCTTTACATCAAGGCCTGCAATCTTTCCTGCATCCTTAGTTGCCTGTCTCTGGGCATCATTAAAATATGCTGGAACAGTAATAACTGCCTCAGTAACCTTCTCTCCAAGATAACTTTCAGCATCTGTTTTTAGCTTTTGTAGCACCATGGCTGATATTTCCTGAGGAGAATATCTTTTATCATCAATTTTTACACGAAAATCAGTTCCCATATGTCTTTTTATAGATGAAATGGTTTTATCTGAATTTGTAACTGCTTGACGCTTAGCAGGCTCACCAATCAAACGCTCTCCTGATTTTGTAAATGCCACAACTGAAGGTGTGGTTCTTGCTCCTTCTGCATTTGCAATAATTACAGGCTTTCCACCTTCCATTACTGCAACACATGAATTTGTGGTACCTAAGTCAATACCTATTATCTTTCCCATGTTATTCCTCCTATATATTTGACTAATATCTTCTTAATATAAAATATGTTAATTAACAACCTTTACCATACTGTGTCTTACCACAGTGTCATGATACATATAGCCCTTTTGATATTCCTCTGAAACTATATTTTCACCCAGTTCCTCATCCTCACCATGCATAACTGCATTATGATAATTCGGATCAAATTCATTACCTACTGCTTCTATAACCTTAACACCAATTTCATCCATGGTGGTCATCAGCTGCTTGTAGATCATATTGAAACCCTGAACCAGTGGACTGTCCTTATCCTCTTCGTTGACGGAAGCAAGACCTCGTTCGAAATTATCTATCACAGGTAAAAGTTTTTCTATAATATGTTTTACACCCAGATCAAACATCTGTGACTTTTCTTTTTCAGAGCGCTTTCTAAAATTATCAAACTCTGCCATACTTCTTATTAATCTGTCATTAAGCTCTTGTATCTTCTCTTCTTTAGCTGCAAGCTCTTTATTTTTACTTCCCTTTAGAAAAGATTTTCCTGGCTTAGCATGAGTTTCTTCATCCTGGGACACATCTTCCTTATCTTTATTGTCTGTATCCACTAACTCATCATCCTTCTGTTCTTTTAGCATTTCATTATCCTTTCGACTTTTTGTCTTCTCATTGGCAGTCTTATCATCTGCAGTAGCTTCATCTATCTCTTTATCTATAGACTTCTCAGTATTTTTGGCCTTTTCCTCCATCTCCATGGCGACCTTCATCACTTCGATAGTCTTATCCCTTTCCTCCAAACCTTATAAACCACCTTTCATATCTATGTTTTATTCTTAAAAATATCATCCAGCTGAACCATTAGATTCTGCAAAGTACCGACTACTCTTTCATAATCCATCCTCTTAGGGCCTATTATACCTACTTTACCGTATACGCCCTCTTCAATCTCATAAGTGGCTGTGACAACTGAGCAGTCCTTCATAGCTTCTATCGGGGTTTCATTACCGATATAAACCTGTATTCCTCTGCTTTCCTCATCATCCATTCGATCCTGGATAAGATCTGATAAAAGCTTTTTTTCTTCAAATGTATATAATAGTTCTGAAGCCTTTTCTATATCGCTTAATTCTGGATATCTAAGAATATTAGTTGCTCCAGAAGTATAAACCTTAAAATCATCACCCTCTGAAACAACCTGAACTATTGCCTCCAATATATCATTAACTATTTCTCTATATTCCCCTGCCTGTTCCTTCATCTGACTAATAATGGGAAGGTTGATTGAGGTTAAATCTAAGCCTTGAAGGAATGTATTAAGTACAATATTTAACTTTAATAATGTTTCCTTATCTAAGGATGTAGCAACCTTTATTATTTTATTCTTTACTATGTTTTTGTCAAATACTATTACTGCTAGTAGTTGGCCTTCATCTATCTCTGTCAACTGTATGAATTTTACCTTTTTCTTATATTGGGGTGTTGTCACCATTGTGGCATAGTTTGTATTGGCGGCTAGTAGCTTAGCTACATGTTGCAGAAGATGTTCCAGTCTGTCAGCCTTATCAATGAGAATCTCTCTCATGTTCTCTAGCTCTTGATTCTTATCTAATAGTAACAAATCTACGTATAGACGATATCCCTTATCAGTTGGGATTCGCCCCGCAGAGGTATGAGGCTGTGTTATGTAGCCCATCTCCTCTAAATCTGACATTTCATTTCGGATTGTTGCAGAGCTTAAATTAAGATCCGTATACTTTGATATCGTTCTGGATCCCACAGGTTCGCCTGTTTCAAGATAATTTTGGATGATAGCCTCTAGTATTTTCAATTTTCTATCATCAAGCTCGTGCACTTTCTCACCTTCTCTACATTTAATAAGTTTATTCATAAGTTCTTTCTACTTTATGAATTAGCACTCACTTACTTTGAGTGCTAACACTATAAATAAAATATCACTATAAACTTTATTTGTCAAGGATAAATTTTCTTTTTTTACTCAAATAAAAACTCAGCCAAAACTCTATTACTTATATCAATACCATAATCAGTTAATTTTATCTTATCATCGTCTATTAGGATTAACTTATCTTTTGATAGGCTTACCAGTAGATCATTATAAAGCTCGTCCATAGATAAACCAAATCTATTTAGGAAATCAGACTTACTAACTCCTTCTGTTTTTCTAAGCCCTAGATACATGAACTCTTCTATCTGCTGGTTTTTTGTTAAGGAGATAATATCCCTTCTAATTCCAAACTTATCAAGCAAGAATTCATTGATATGACTTTTAGATGACGAGTAAGTAGACATAATATTGTTATGATTACTGTTTATTTGTTCAATATACTCATCTAATAANCTTGTGTTCTTAAATCTTGTATTTTCTATATATGAAGAGGACCCTAGACCAAGTCCCAGGTATGATACCCCCTCCCAATAAGCTTTATTATGGCTAGATTCATATCCCTCTTTAGCATAATTGGAGATTTCATATCGCCTGTAGCCATAGGCTGATAAAATTTCCTTAGTTCTTGAATATATTAATCTATCTATATCTTCGGATGGAAGCCTGTCCTGGCTCTTTCCCTCTGGCCCATATAGATCATAAAAGGGGGTTCCCTCCTCTATGATAAGGCTATAGGCAGATATATGCTCTGGATTTAACTCTGCTATACTTATAAGAGTTTCTTCCCAAGAAGCAATGCTCTGGTCAGGTAAGGCAGACATAAGATCAATATTGATATTGTTAAACCCCAGTTCTCTAGCTATTCTATAATTTTCCTTAAATTCAGAGTAAGAATGTATTCGCCCAAGTAGCCTTAGCTCATGGTCATGGCTTGATTGTAGGCCAAAGCTTAAGCGATTAATCCCTGCTTTTTTATATGCAATAAGCTTATCTCTATCAATATCAGAGCCATTGGTCACCTGCATTGTGCCAGGATTAACTTCTATTGTAATCTCAAGCTTATTGTCATTATTAAAATCAAAGGCTTCCCCAAGCTCTTTTAGTGTATTGGTAATATAATCCGAATCTACACAAGAAGGAGTTCCGCCTCCTATGAATACTGAGGAAACACTATAATCTCTTGCCCTATCCTTATAGCTCCTAATTTCCTTATATAAGGCCTCAAAATAGGCTTTAATATTTTTCTCATTAGCTGGACCGGATAGAAAATCGCAGTATTCACATTTTCTTATACAAAAAGGAACATGGATATAAAGCCTCAAATCCTTTTTCCATGTTCCACTATTTTTTTTGTTTTCTTGAATCATTAGTTCAACTCCTTACTAAGCATGGGGATATTTCAAAATAGTATTAGGAGGTTGCTTATATGTGCAAAATGCACCCTTAAAAGAACACAAGATATAATTTGTTTTGTCGTAAACGGACTTTAGTCCGATTAAGTCAATCAAATTAGCTTGTGTACTTTTACGGGTGTGTGGCACATGTGAGTAACCTCCTAAAGGTTTTTTAAAATATCCCAACTTTTAGTTATCGTCAAGCTTAAGGACACTCATAAAGGCTTTTTGAGGTACTTCTACGCTTCCGATTTGGCGCATCCTCTTCTTACCTTCCTTCTGCTTTTCCAGAAGCTTCTTCTTTCTACTTATATCTCCGCCATAGCATTTTGCGAGAACATCCTTACGAACCGCTCTTACAGTCTCTCTGGCAATTATTTTACTTCCAATGGCTGCTTGAATTGGTATCTCAAACAGATGACGGGGGATTTCATCCTTCAGNTTTTCACATATCTTTCTTCCTCTTTCATANGCACCATCTGCATGAACGATAAAGGAAAGAGCATCCACCTCATCACGGTTTATTAAGATATCTAGCTTAACAAGATCGGACTGGACATAGCCCTTTAACTCATAATCAAAGGATGCATAGCCCTTGGATCTTGATTTTAATGCGTCAAAGAAATCATAAATAATCTCATTTAAAGGTAGCTCATATTTTAATAATGCTCTTTTTTCCTCTATATATTCCATACCAAGATATATCCCCCTTCTCTCCTGGCAAAGTGTCATAATCTGACCGACAAATTCAGTCGTGACCATAATCTCAGCAGATACAAAGGGTTCCTCCATATAATCTATTAATGAAGGATCAGGCATATTGGTAGGATTGGTTATCTCTATTACTTGTCCGTCTGTTTTATATACCTTATATATAACGCTTGGTGCTGTGGTAACCATGTCAAGATTATATTCTCTCTCAAGGCGTTCCTGAATTATCTCCAGATGCAAAAGTCCTAAGAAGCCACATCTAAATCCGAAGCCTAAGGCTACTGATGTTTCAGGTTCAAACTGCAAGGAGGCATCATTAAGCTGAAGCTTTTCAAGGGCATCCCTAAGGTCAGGATATTTAGCTCCATCAGCAGGATATAAACCACAATAGACCATAGGCAATACCTTCTTATAGCCTGGCAAAGGATTCTCGCAGGGTCTTTTTGCATCTGTTACTGTGTCACCTACTCTTGTATCCTTAACATTTTTTAGACTGGCAGTTATATAGCCTACCATTCCTGCTGTTAATTCTTCGGCAGGAATAAATCTACCTGGACCGAAGGTTCCCAACTCAACTACCTCTGCTGTTGCACCGGTAGCCATCATCTTTATTTCTGTACCCTTCTTTACGATACCATCCATAATTCTACAAAAAATAATAACTCCCTTATAAGGATCATAAAGAGAATCAAAAATTAAAGCCTGCAAGGGTTTATCTATATCACCCTTGGGAGGGGGTATCTTTGTTACTATTTGTTCTAGAACTTCTTCAATATTTAAGCCCTGCTTGGCTGACACCAAGGGAGCATCATGGGCTTCAAGGCCTATAACATCCTCAATCTCCGCCTTAACCCTTTCCGGATCAGCACTGGGTAGATCTATTTTATTTATAACAGGCATAATCTCTAGGTTATGATCTATTGCCAAATACACATTGGCCAGAGTTTGGGCTTCAATTCCCTGGGCAGCATCTACCACAAGAATAGCCCCTTCGCAGGCAGCCAAGCTTCTAGACACCTCATAATTAAAGTCCACATGTCCGGGAGTATCAATTAGGTTAAATATATATTCCTCCCCTGATTTTGACTTATATACAGTCCTAACGGTCTGCGCCTTAATGGTTATTCCTCTTTCTCTTTCTAAATCCATATTGTCAAGGACCTGTGACTGCATTTCCCTATCGGTTAGCAGGCCGGTCTTCTCAATTATTCTATCTGCCAAGGTTGATTTACCATGATCGATATGTGCAATAATGCAAAAATTTCTTACTTTACTTTGGTCAAAACCCATGTTAATCCTCCTGTGTATATTTACATTATCTCTATTCTACTGTCCCTTGAGGACGGCGTCAAGTATTTCCGCAAATGGCTCCATAGCTTTCTTAGCAGACCTAAGGGTGTTCTTATATGTACCAAGCTCTATAAGTAAGCTCTTAGGTCTTACGTCAAGGTTATATCTATAATCCTGTAAATAGTTTTTATAAAAGAGTCCAGGATACATCTCTAATGATTTTAACTGAAGCTGTAGAGAAAAAGCAAGGTTATCCTGTAAATTAGGGTTATCTAAATGAGTAATAGGTCCTTTTTGGTTTCTACTGAGGCCGTTAAGTAACATAACTTGAGCGGTTTCCTGTCCATCAATTATAGTAGAGCGCTTACCTACCCCATCCCTATGTAGGTCAATTACAACATCTATACTTGGGTTTTCCTCCAGTATTTTCATTACGCCTTCTCTGGCAAAATTATAAGCTTTATTTCTATCTAGCTTTCCATCTACCAAATCATATACACTTCTATCATGTATAACATTATAGCCATATTTCTCTTCCAATATCTCCGTTAGTAGATCTCCAACCCCTACTACACTATCCTCTAACACTCCTTCTCTGCTATCTAGAAAAGCCTCTTGTGAATGGGTATGATAGATTAGTATCTGTGGCTTATCATTGCTAGTCTGAATAGTCATATCCTTAGCAAGTAAGACTTTAGCGTCAAAGAGCTCATCTGTTACCTTTGTAGCAGGATCTACTATATAGAAGTTTCTCACTAGGAAGCTTACATCATTAAGTTGTTCCAGGGTAAAGGGAGTTCCATTAAAGCTCCTCATTGTTTCTATGGTTCCCCCTTCTCCTCCAAATCCCATTTCAAATTCATTTAGATCAATCGCACCCTCCATAATACTAACAGGTAGCTCCTGTGATTTATTGTCTAAACTGGCATTTGCCTCTATGTAATCCTGAAAATCCTCTCTGTTGAGAAATGCTCCATTTGTTAATATGTACTCCTTTGTCAGTATACCATGGCTATAATTTTCAATGCTTATTTTGCCAATAGCTAAATTATCTTGGGGTTCAGTTTGATTCTCCTCTGCTTTTATTACAACTTTATGTAAGTTCAAGGTATCAGCAGATACATTCTGATGAACCTGACATATTCCTGAAGCCATTTTTACAGGGAAAGGATAGTCTACATCATCCTTATTAATATGATAGCTTATGGTAGCTGATCCATTCTCAATAATGCTTGAATATATACCAGAGAATATATATATTGCTGTATTTGCTTTAGCTTGGCCGATTTTATCAGAGAAGGACAGAGTTAATGCGCGTAAAAATAATAATACAGATATCGTAATAAATAAAAATACTATTATTTTATTGCGCAATTTTCTGTCCTTAAATACGTTTCGCTTCATTACAGCCTCCAAACCATTACCTGCTAATTCGCAAGCCTATCTAATTATATGCAAACAGCTTGTTTTTAGTACCTAGGGAATCCCTATGCCTGTAAAGGTGCGGAGAAACAGGAGTTAAGTGCCTCTGATATGGTGTAGCTGATTCTTTTTACCATTTCATCAATATTTTTAGGTGTTACAAACATATTGTTCATTTGCTTACCGTTAACCTCTGAAATAAAATCAAATATTTCTTCCTCATTAAATCCAGTTGTCTCCATATATCTACCTAAGGTGTCCGCTACTATGGTGGCAGCATCAACCACTGTCGGAACCCCAATTGCAATAACCTTAACACCCAGGTTTTCTTCATTAAGGGCCTTGCGGTTATTACCAACCCCTGAGCCTGGACTTATACCTGTATCTGATATTTGAACTGTGGTGCTTAATCTATTAATACTTCTAGAGGCTAAAGCATCTATAACTATAATTAGCTTGGGATTGGTTTCCTTGATGACTCCTTTAATAATCTCTAGGGTCTCCATACCTGTCTGAGCCATTACCCCAGGGGATATGGCACTAACATTACCCAGGTGATTTCTCTCCTTAAATTCCCTGCCATACTCTCGGATAAGATGTCTTGTAACAAATAAATTATCAATAACCTGTGGCCCTAAGGCATCCGGTGTAACCTCGCGGTTTCCAAGGCCTACAACAAGTATTTCATCATTGCTTAGATCCCCTGTTAGCTCCTCTAAGCTCTTTACTATATAATCTGAAATTGGTTTATGATAATCCTCTGAAGAATTATTTAGCTCAGGTGCTTCTATAGTGATATAGGTCCCAATAGGCTTCTCCATAGCCCTAGCTCCTGCTTCATCCTTAATATTAACTTTTGATATACGAATTTTATATTTTTTATCATAATGCTCAGTTAGAATAACGCCCTTTATTTCAACATCATCCTCTGGAAAACTTTCTCTTACTTCCAGAGCAAGGTCAGTTCTTATTTTGCGCTCCATATATCTGGCCTCCAATTCTATATTTGCTATAATATCAATTATTTTATACAAGCATATGAAAATTATGTATTGACATTGTGAATTCAATATAATACTATATAATAGTATGTTTTCATTAATACGACCGTGTCCGGATTTAATGAAACAAAATTAAAACCACCAATCCAAGTTACATTACACTCTCTCAAAGTTTGTCCTTGGAAATATGGTTGTATATCTTTTATTATATTGGAGGTGTAATATTGGCTAACATTAAATCTGCTAAGAAAAGAATTTTAGTTACTGCAAAGAAAACTGAAAGAAATAAAGCAATAAAATCCAAGGTTAAGACAATGATTAAGAAGGTTGAAAGCGCAATTGCTGCTCAGGATAAGGAACTTGCTAAAGCAAATCTTATAGTTGCAGTTACAGAAATCGATAAGGCTTGTTCAAAAGGCATTATGCACAAGAACACAGCTGCAAGAAAGGTTTCTCGCCTAACAAAAAAAGTTAACAATCTAGCATAATAAGAAGGGGCTACAGATTATATCTTATACAGATTATATCTGTTTGCCCCTTATATATTTTCTAATCAAAAAGCTCTTGATAGTTCTTCTTATGATATAGCATTAAGGTTTTGCATCCTATGAAATGCTTAGACTCCTCTAATAACTATCAGTTTCTGCTTCTACAAAATTGAACAGTATAAGAACTGCTTCTCTTCTAGATATATTGCTCTTTGGATTAAAAAGCTTGCTCTTATTATCAGGGAATAGCTTTAGACCTTTAGCTAAGGCTACTGCACCAATATACTTGGGATTTATAGTGTCTTCATCTTCATATCCGCTTGTATATATACCTGAAATATTTGCTATTTTTTCAAAACCAAGTCTTTTAATAAAACTATATGCCAGTTCTTCCCTTGTAATTAATTTACTAGAACTGTTGATATCTTCGCTATCCATATTCCAATAGCCAAGCTTTTCAAGCAGCTGACTTATCTCTCCTTCTGTTATAGCCTTTTCAGGCATAAAGCTAGCTCCCTCAAAGCCAATATTCATATCTGACAAGAGAAGTATTTCTCTATTCTCCTTAGTATCAGCTATATCATTGTAAAGATAAGGCTCTGGTGATGTATATGAGTCTCCCTTGTAATCCAGCTGCTCACCTGTGAAAGGAGAAATATAAGTTGGATATATATCTGGACGGTAGACAAGCCTGATTTCATAGGCTACTCTATAGGCCTCTGAAAAATCATAATAGGGCTTATCTGACTTATAATTAGGATCATATTCGTTAATTACATTAATCTCATAAAGGAGATTATAGCCTTCTTTACTTATATAATGATTAAAGGCCTCCTCAGGGGTCATAACATTTTTAGGTGATTCAAAGACTATATCATAATCCCAATTTGTATTATAGTAATAAATCTTTCCTGTAACACCATCTACTGAACCATATATACCATTATATTCATATTCAATACCCTCATTAAAACGATTATATTGATATGAATAACCACCGTATACAGGAATGTTTTCATCCTTGTAATAGGCTACATAGTCATCTCTTTCCTGTGTGAGTCTGGTTTTGTTAAAAATATCCTTAACTTGACTATTTAAGAACTTTTCTAATACCTTCTGTCCATAGCTTCTATCATATTTTATTTCTATAGGTAGCCATTTACCAGAGCTTCGATCATAATTACTCTTTATGCTGGAATTAAAGCTAAGAATTTTACCAGTCTTAGCATCTACGATAGCATTGGCATATGCACGGTATTGGTCCTGGTCCTTACTATAGTCAATAGGCCTACTATCTCTTAGGGTAATATTCCATACATATGAAGCATCCTTATCCTTACTATTATAGGTTTGATTTAAGCTTGCAGTGTAGGTCATAAGATTCTTATCAATATGAAGATATGGATTAGAAGTAACTATTTCTATAGCCTTATCCTTAGATATTAGCTTTTCCAGCTCACGGATCTTACTTATCTCCTCATCTGTTAATAACTGGGCGGTTCCTCCTGATGCTGCTTCATCTGCCTTAGCATCACTTTCAACCTTGTTGCTGGTAAAGTCTGTCTCAACCCATTCTGATCTGTTCAGATATATTTCACCTGTTTTAGCATCTATGGAGATATATGATAGATCCGGCTCATAGACTAAAAATGCTTTCTTTACTATGTCATTCTGACCATAATCATATATCCTATAATAATTCGTTTTGTAGCTAAGCTTCATCTTGAGATTTTCGCCAATAATCTTACTTGCGTCCTCTTTGCTTAGCTTAGCTTCTCCTGAGGGTATCTTAGCATCTCTGATCCATTCAATAGATGCAGATGTGACCTCCCCTGTAGCTGCATCAACTCTAACTGTAACATGATTATCTGGGAAGATAATATTCTTTTCCTTTCTCTGAAAATGATAGGAATAAGTATTGCTATATATACCATCATAATTTGCACTGACAAAGTCTATTTTAGGGTATATATCGGATGCAATCTTCTTTATAAACCCTTTGGCCTTATCCACAAGCTCACTTTTAAGATATGAAGCAAGTTTTTTATTTCTATCTTTCTGGCTATAAGTGTTGTAGCTGATAAAATTAAAGTCCTTGTCTAGGCTTACATCAATATAACTGTATTCCTGGGGTTTTCTCCAGTTTAAATTCCAATAGACACCTGAATAGCTATTTGAACCGTAATAATAATAAGTAAACTCTGAGTATTCCTTAGGAATTGTAATCTTATTTTTCACAGCCTTAATAGCTGACTCTAGAGCCTTATCAGTAGGCTCATTGCTGGTCGTCATACTGGCAGGCTCCGTCCTAATAGCCTCTTCAGTCATAAGGGGCATAACCATCGGTTCGATTACATCTACCTTTGCCATAACATAGGAAGATGCTGATCCTGTTACTAATGCCAGACATAATAATAAGGTCATTATTTTTCTTTTCATGGAACTCTTCTCCTCTCATTAATAATATTTCAATAGGTAATTGCGAAACTCTATCTTACTTTATGATCTTGTGCAAGTTTATCAAACCATCGCAGGCCCGCCTTCGCTACCTTCGCCTCGTAACGGTACATAAGGTGCCAAAGTACGTCACCTAAGTACCGACGGTCTCAGAGTAGCTGCTTGTGGTCCTTGTTAACTTGCACAATAAACAAGGGTCTTCGTGAGTTTCTCTAATTATTCTTAAATTAGACGACGTAAAATATTCCAAGGTTTCAAATTAATGCTAAAACAAGAATTTTATATGTCAATAGTATAGCATGAAGAAATTGAAGCTTTTAGGACTAACATAATTAAGAGCCTTACCGCCATACTTTCGATAAAGCTCTTATAAATATAAAAATACGAATATATATGTTACTTTAAAATACTGAATTTACCTATTATGGGCAGCTCCTTTGCCCTTCCTTGAGAGGCATTGATAATGCCTAGAATTGATAAAACAAATAAAGGTATTCCTAATAACCAGCCAATCAATACAACAATAGCTGGAGTTGTCTGATATGGAATTCCCCAAATATAACGGGTGGTTTTTATCATACCCAATAAGAAGTTTATAATAGCAAGACCTATGTATCCTAAAAATAGATTAAAGCCTTGCTTAACATGGTAACGAGCAAATTTTGAATTAGGAGCAGCAAACATGGGGACAAGCACCAATATTCCTATGTAAGAGAGGATAGCCATTACCTTGTTATCTGCAATATCCTTTGCATCATANTCTCCTGTAGTGTCAGATGTGTTATTTAACTTTTGAAATACATTTTCCTGACTTCTAGACTGTGTATTATCTGCTCCAGTATTTTGTCCTGCCTGCTCACTGCATGAAGGACAGGTATTGGTGTTCTCGTCTAACTTACTTCCACAATGTGTACAAAAAGCCATAATAAAATCCTCCCAACTTTTTATTATAATTTTACCAGTTCCACAACACTTCTTATTTCATTTAACCAAGAAGCAATTTAATTCTATAATACAACATAATGATATTAAACCATTATAAACGCTAATTTTAGTCGGATAATTGCTAATCAAAATTTACTATAAGTTTTTACGGTATTCAGAAGGTGTCATACCTACTTTTTCCTTGAATAAACTTGCCCAGTCCCCATGATAAGATATACCACATTTATCAAAGGCTTCTAAAACAGTTGTGTTTTTATCTCTTAAGGTTTCCTTGAGTTTGCTGATTTTCAAGTCCTGATAATAGTTATATGGGGTTATTCCTGTTTGCTCCTTAAAGGCCCTAGTGAAATGATATTTACTATAACCACATTGTTTAGCCACTTCTTCAATCTTTAAATTATCCTTCCACTGGCTTTCAATTATCTCAATAGCCTTAAGTATTTTACTTTTACCCTTGTATGATTTATNAATAAAAAAGAAGCTGACTATATAATGTATCTCCTTCTCTTCTATTAATGGAAAGCTTAAGACATCTGCAAACACAGATTTGATTTCATTATTAGTTTCCATTCCTATCAAAATAATATTGCTTTCATATGATAATTCACCGTCAAAGGCCCCATAAATACATTCATAAGAACCTAGCCTATCTCTAAAACCCTTATCCTTCTTTATGTTTATTTTACTCATGTTCTCTTCGGACATGGTTAGATTCAATATATCCTTAATCATCTTATTGGCATGGAATACCTTACCATTTACATCAAAAACTATTAAGGGAAGCGAAAAGATATTAAAAAGATATTTGATCATAGCCTTATTGGTCAAAAAATAAGAGTAATTAGCCCTGCTTACTCTTATTTTTTCTTTTGCTTCCTCGTAAAGCTCATTATTGGAAATAATAAATCTATATCTAGAAGGGCTTATACCTACCCTTTCTTTGAACATTCTGATATTGCTTTCATTATACTCTATTCCACATGTTAGAAATGCACGGGATAATGAATAATCCTTATTATTTATGGCATTCTTAAGCTCGCCAATAACTATATCCTGATAATAGCCATAAGGGGTTTTGCCTGTATACTTCTTAAATATACGGGCAAAATGATCTCGGCTATAGCCTGTTACTTCAGCGATTCTATCCATATTGAATTCATCTCGCCAATTAGTTCTAATATAATCCTTGGCCTTTGCAATCTCTATCTTTTCCTTGTATATATGCTTTGTAACAAAGATGGTCACAATATATTGAAGGTTGCCATACTCGTCCTTAATGGGAAAGGAATATATATCCTGATATAAATCATCACTTTCAGGAATATCTATGTAGGGATAATAACGCCTCATCATTTCAGAAAAAGGTACGCGAATATCCTTAAGAATCTTATATTCACCTAGAAAAGCATTTTTAATATGCTGGGCTAAGGCTGCATTTTCCAAAATAAAAGTATCTTGTAAGGCATTGAATTTACCTACAATCATATCAGGATTTGGAATATGAAAGCAGTCCAAAAAAGCACTGTTGACATAGGTGCTGACACCATCAGGTCTGAAGACCTCTATAGGTATAGGGAACAAGTCAAGCATCTGAAAAAAAACTGGCTTAGAATCATTATTATATGCTAAGTCATATGCCACCTTATAACTCCTCCATAAATCAGTATTATAATTTGGGACATAATTAATCTTACATACTATATAATCATGAAATAAGTTTTCTTGATATATTAATTATCCTTTTGATTGATATAATTGTCAATAGAAGGATAAAGATAGCCTGTCTTTTATACTTGTTTATTTGACTTGTCTTTTTATTTATTTAGTTATTGTACCATCTAGGTCCCATAGGTCCTCCCAACCCTTGGCACCTTCCCATAAGAATACTTGGCCTTTAATCAGTCGGTTATTCTTGTCTATGGATTTAAGAATTGCCATTTCTTCATCAGTTAAGGGATCCTCTGTGATACATTTTAGATTACTTATATATTGCTCCTCACGTATTGAAAATGGAATGGGCACCTGTCCTCTTTGTACAGCCCATTTCAAGCAAATGATGGCCGGATGTACATTGTGTGCCTTAGCTATTGCTACAAGCTCAGGAACCTCTATATCAGCAATATCTCCTTCTGCCCTGTCTCTTTCAGGTCTTGTAGGAGAGCCTATAGGACAAAAGCCTATGGGTTGAATATCACGGGCCTTACAGTAATCATATAGTTCTGGCTGTTGAAAGCATGGATGAAGTTCCATCTCGATAGCTACTGGCTTAATCCTACATTGAGGAAGCACTGCTTCTAATTTAGCAATAGTCATATTTGACATACCGATAAATCTTGTTAGTCCCATATCTACTAATCTCTCACATTGTCTCCAGGTCTCCATGAATTCATCTACATTAAAGGGCTTTGAATCAGGGTTACGGGAATCGCCGTCACATCCAGGAGCATGATAGTTTCTAAAGGGCCAGTGAACAAAGAAAAGATCTACATAATCAAGTCTAAGGTCTCTTAAGCTCTTTGCACAGGACAAAAGCACATCACCCTTACCATGCATATCATTCCATACCTTAGTTGTTATAAATAAGTCTTCTCTTTTTACTGTGTCCTTGTTTATTGCATTTTCAAATACCTTACCGATTTCATCTTCATTCCCATATACAGCAGCACAATCAAATAAACGATATCCAACTTCTATAGCCCCAGCCACAGCATTTGATACCTCATCGGCAGTATATTTGTCGGAACCAAATGTTCCCATACCAATCGCAGGCATATAATCGCCAGTATATAGCTTAACTTTAGGTATTTGCTTCTGATCAATTATTGTAGACATAAATATCCTCCTTTAGAAATACAGTCATATTATTTATTACCATCTCTTGTATATTACTTATTCAATCTAATATCTGATTATTTTACTTTTAATACCTTAACATGAGGCAATATAGCCTCCATATCTTCCTTAAGATAAAAACCAGTTTCTATTCTCATTGCATTGGCGGCTGATATAGCACTTGAAAGCTTTATAATATCAACCATTTTCATGTTTTTTCTAAGCCCAATGGCAAAGCCTGCAATCATGGAATCCCCGCAACCTACTGTATTTATAGCCTTTACCTCTGGAACATATGCCCGGTAGACACCCTCATCACATGCAATTATTGATCCATCTGCGCCACAGGATATAACTACTATCTCTATTCCAGATGCTTGTAGCTCTTCTGTCAGCTCGATTAAATCCTTTTCTTCTACTAACTCTCTGCCAGCTAATAGCTTAATCTCATCNGTATTAGGCTTAATTAAGCTGGGCTTTACTTCTATGGCCTCTCTTAATATAGTGCCACTGGTATCGAGTAGTACCTTTTTATTCTGCTGCTTAGCACTTGTAATCATATCCTTATATAGCTTACTATCTACACCATTTGGTACACTACCAGATATAGCAACTACTGAGCAGTTATTAAGTAAGTGCTTATACTTATTTAGCATAGCCTCTTTATTCTCATCTGTGACATATAAACCCGGCTCGAGAAATTCAGTTTGGGTCTCGTTGATTTCATCGTATATGTTGATGCAGGATCTGCTTTCGCCACTGATATGCAGAAAATNATTTGCTATGCCCTGAGCCTCCAGCTGCTCAATTATGTAATTACCTGCATGTCCACCTACAAAACCAGTTGCTAAAACATCTTCTCCGGCTATGGAAGCAACCCTAGCAACATTTAGCCCCTTACCTCCAGCTGAATAGCTACATTCCTTAATTCTAAAGACCGCGCCGGGCTTGAAATCCTCCACAACATATCTCTTATCTATTGCTGCATTTAAAGTAACTGTAAGTATCATCTACTATACTATCCTTTCTTAGACTAACTTAATACCCAGCTCAATTAGTCTTCATTAACTAATAGTATTTTTCCTTTAACGGCTCCAGGAACCTTAAATAATTGAAAGGCCTCCTGGGCTTTACTCATGGGGAACCTATGGGCAATTAGCCCTTCATCAAATTTGAGCTGTCCTGTAGCAAAATAATGTGCTGTCAGCTCCCACTCCTTTCCAGGGAAGGGTGCGCTGTAGGACATCCAAGAGCCTGTTAACTTAAATTCCTTACGATTCAAATTCTCCCAAAGTTTTTGTGAGAACTCCAATGTAACATGGGGGGTACCAATAAAGCATACATTTGATTTTTTGGCCGCCAATTCAAAGGCCATATACATGGTGGGAGCCGCTCCTGCTGTTTCAAATACATAATCATAGCCTCTACCATCTGTATAGCCCATAGCAGTTTCTCTAAAGTTATCTTTTGTGGTATTCACGACTTCATCTGCCCCTAATTTTTTAGCCAGGGCCAGTCTCTCATCATCTATATCAAATACCACAACTTTCCTGGAACCGAATATTTTAGCCCATTGCAGGGTGAATAAACCTATGGTTCCTCCTCCTAGTATGGCAACATTCTTACCTCCCTTATACTCGTTAAGAAATAGACCATGTAAGGCGACTGTAGAAGGCTCAAACATTGCTCCCTGTTCAAAGGATACACTTTTATCAAATACAACCGCATTTCGTTCAGGTATAACCACATAATCTGCATTGGTACCCTGTTCTCTGGAACCTATAAAGCTATAATGATTACATAAGGAGTAATTACCATTTTGGCAATCTATACATTCCAAACATGGGAGTAAGGGAGCACCAGATACTCTATCTCCAACCTTGACCTTAGTAACTCCTTCTCCGATTTCTACCACTTCTCCTGAAAACTCATGTCCTAATACTATAGGGTAAAAATGAGCGCCGTTCTCTAAAACTCTTGGTATATCAGAACCACATATGCCTGATACCCTTACTCTGACCTTAACAGTACCTGGTCTTGTTACTGGTTCCTCATAATCCATATAACGTACATCTTCATTTGCGCATACTACAGCTGCTTTCATAATAATCCTCCATTTCGATTAACTAGTACTAGATCACTTATTCATTAGATCATGCTTAATGATTCGCTTCACTACTCATTATGTCCTTTAAGTTCTCGTATAGCTTTATATATGTCATATAATTTTGCTTATATAATTGATGATTATCCATATTCGGTTTATGATGCCTCTTAACCTTAACAGTAAGTCTAACAGCTTCTTCAAAGTCTTTATAAAGTCCAACACCAACCCCGGCCAGGATTGCTGCTCCTAGAGTCGTGGCTGTATCAGATGCTGGAACAACTATGGGTTTCCCAGTAATATCTGCCTTAATCTGAGTCCAGAGCCTTGAATTAGCCGCTCCTCCCATGGCCCTTAACTCACCAACCTCAACTCCTGCTTCCTTTGCTATCTCAAGATTATGCTTCAAGGAGAAAGCAACACCTTCTAGGGCTGCTCTTATGAAATGTCCCTTGGTTTTAGTAAAATCTAATCCATAATAGACCCCCTTAGCATTTACATCCCAGATAGGAGATCTCTCCCCTGCCATATAGGGTAGAAATATTAGACCATCGCTTCCGGGCATAACTTTAGCTGCTTGCTCATCTAGTAGCATCATAGATGATTTTCCGATTCTTTTTGCTTCTTCTCTTTCGTAATCTCCAAACTCCTGCTCAAGCCAGCGCATCACCCCTCCGCCACCAGTCGTTCCTCCCTGAAGGAGCCATCTTCCTGGAACCACATGAAAGCTTAGAATAAGCCTTGGGTCTGCAATATACTGATCCAAGCAAACGCTCATACCTCCAGCCTGACCACCCTGCTCTTGAGTTTCATTGGGATTTATTACACCAGCTCCAAGAGTACCACAGGCAGCATCAAGCCCCCCTGCAACCACCGGTGTACCCTCTGCTAGACCTGTTAGTCTAGCTGCTTCCTCTGTAACATGGCCTACTATCTCATGGCAATCATATATTTCAGGTAAGAAGTCTATTGGTATTCCAAGACGACTACACATTTCCTTATTCCATCTAGCCTTATGCATATCAAAACAATGTAGACCGTATCCTTGGGATTTATCCTGACTAGCTATGCCTGTTAGTCGATATACTATAAAGCTATTTGATTGCAAAATTTTATATATTCTATCATAGATCTCTGGCCTATTATCCCTATACCAGATTATTTTACCTGTAGTATATGAGGCCTGCAAAGAGTTACCTGTTAGGTCAAATATAGCCTTTTCACCAATTTCTCTATTAAGCCTTGTGCATATAGAATCTGCTCTTGTATCCATCCAAATCGGGGTATTAGAAAGCACATTTCCATCCTTATCTATTGCTATGGCTGACCAGCTCTGTCCATCAATTCCTACCCCAGCTATATCCTTACTATGTATGTTAGCCTTAGCAATTGTGTCCTTTACAGTCCTGCAGATTACTTCCCACCATTCATCTGGGTTTTGCTCAGCATAACCAGGATGGGGATAATATACTCTATAGTCACCGCTTAAACTGGCAATAACATCTCCCTGCTTGTTGAATATAGCCACCTTACAAGCGCTTGTACCAATATCTATCCCTAGCAAGTATTTATCCATTTGCTCCTCCTATAGTCTTTATATTTTAAGTACAGAATTACCCTCTATTATCTTTGTTTGAAGCTTTAATATCTCATAATCTGGCCAACTATCTATAGATTTCTCTTCAATACGTCTTAATATTAACTCCGCTACATTCCTTCCTATTTGATCCATGGGTTGAGCTACTATAGTTAATCTTGGTCTACAGGCTCTTGCAAACTCTTCATTGTCAAAGCCTATTAAGGAAAGGTCTTCAGGAATTCTAAGACCCAGCTCATTTATACCTATGACCGCACCCATGGTCATTTCATAATTAGCTACAAATACTGCTGTCATATCCTTATTATCATTTATGAGGGTTTCTATGCAGCTCACACCACTGTTCATAGTGTAGTCACCATGGATTATAAGCCTTTCCTCTGGTACAATTCCTGCCTCCATAAGGGCTAGTCTATACCCAAGCATTCTCTCTTGGGCTGTAAAGATGTCTTCAGGGCCACCAATCATACCTATCCTAGAATGTCCATTATTTATTAACCTCATAACAGCATTTTTTGCAGCATTTACATTGTCGACCAGTACATAGTCACATTCAATACCATTAATCTTACGGTCGATAAGTACAATAGGCTTATTCGCCTTATGAAAGCTAGTTAAATGTGATCCATCCGAGTTAACAGGCATATTTACAATCCCATCTACTCTTTTTCGATATAGAAAATCTACAGCACTTTTTTCCAAATCCTTATTGGTTCTGCAATCACATACAATGGTAGCATAGCCGTGATTTCGGAGTATATCCTCCATGACAGTAATAATCTCTGTACAGAAGTTATTATTGAGCTCTGGTATTACTACTCCAATTGTTTTAGTTTTATTAGTCTTAAGTCCTCGAGCTAGTTCATTTATCTCGAAATTTAATTCCTTGATTGCAGCCTCTATCTTAATCCTATTAGCTTCACGGACATTTCCACCATTTAGATAAGATGATATGGTAGCAAGTCCAAGGCCTGTATGCTTTGCTATATCCTTAATAGTTGTACCCAATGCTATTTGCCCCTTTTTTATACAATAAACCCTTAATAAGATATTGTATTCCTTATCAATTTTTTATGGTTACTATTTTATAGTTGCTTTATTATCACAGCCGCATATCCTCATACGGTCCTTTACTAGGTTTTTGACGCTTTCCATGCCAGCTTTACCTAGGCTTTTGGGATCATATACATCAGGATCTTCCTGAAGAAGCGCTCTAATAGCATCCGTATATGCCAAACGAAGCTCAGTGGCAAAATTCACCTTACAGATACCTAGCTTGATACAATCCTTTATATCTTCATCCTTCAAGCCTGAAGCACCATGTAATACCAAGGGAACCTTAACCTGACTTCTAATCTCCTCTAGTCGTTTTTTATCCAGTACGGGAGTTCCGCTATAAAATCCATGGGCTGTACCTATGGCAACTGCCAGAGAAAAGGCCCCTGTTCTTTCAGTGAATTCCTTGGCCTGAGAGGGATTTGTATTCACGTCTACTTCCACCTCAAGGTCATCTTCCTTGCCACCAACCTGGCCAAGTTCCGCCTCAACCGGAATACCCTTTAATTTGGCAGCCTGTACTACTTTTTTTGTAAGCTCTATATTATCCTCAAAGGCTTCATGGGATCCATCTATCATAACTGAGGTATATCCCTCTTCCATGGCACTGACAGCTAAATCAAAGCTATTGCCATGATCCAGATGTAAGGCTACTGGTACAGCTGCTCTCCTAGCTTCTGCTGATATCATGGCCGCTAAGGTTTCAATAGAGCCATACCTTATAGTTGAGGGAGTTGTCTGGATCATAACAGGAGCCTTAAGCTCCTCTGCAGCAGCGATTACCGCTTTTGCCATCTCCATATTCTCAACATTAAATGCACCTATTGCATATGCTCCTGCCTGAGCATCTAATAACATTTTTTCAGATGTAACTAATGGCATAATCATGTCCTCCTTTATAAACAGAAACGTTTCTGTTTCACAAAAACATCATATTCTACTACTATGGTTTTGTCAACGAAAAAACATACAATTTTCTATTAAAAGCATGTATATATCTTGTTGACAACCGTTGGCTATGCCCTTATGATATCACTATAACCGAAACGTTTCTATTTCATATTATATTNTTGGAGGAATTAATTATGTTAAAAGGAATACCGGCTATTTTATCACCTGAACTTCTTAAGGTTTTANGCGAAATGGGTCATACAGATGAACTTACCATTGGTGATGGTAACTTTCCAGGCCATACNTATGGAAAGAAAGTAATTCGTTTAGATGGACATGGTGTACCTGAAGTTTTAGATGCCATTCTACAGGTATTTCCCCTTGATACATATGTAGATAAGCCCGTTACTCTTATGNGCGTGGTAAAGGGAGATACAGTGAAAACGCCTATCTGGGATACCTATAANGAAATCGTAGCAAAACATGACGAAAGAGGCNCTAACTGCTTTGAAGAGATCGATAAATGGGACTTCTATGAAAGAACCAGAGATAAATCTACAGTTGTAATTATGACTAGTGAAACTGCCCTATATGCTAACATAATATTAAAAAAAGGGGTTGTAGTGTAAATTCCCTACTTCACAATGAATATTCACTCTTTTTGCCAAAGATAAGGGTATATAATAGAAAGTAGTGCAGTTTACTTATCATTGTAGACTGCACTACTTTCACCTAACTCATCTATCATACCACTGTGCCTGTGTCAAATATAATCTTGCATATTCACCCTTGTTTTTCAGTAGATTTTCATGAGTACCATCTTCTACAATTTCACCATTCTTAAAGACAACGATTCTATCGACAAGAGATGCTACACTTATTCTATGTGTAACCATTATTATAGTCTTTCCTTCTGTCATTTCAATAAATTTCTTAAATATCTCAGTCTCAGCAAGGGGGTCCAAATTACTTGTTGGTTCGTCAAGAACCATAAAATCACGTTCTCTGTAATATGCTCTTGCAATAGCTATCTTTTGCCATTGACCTCCTGATAATTCCGTTCCTCCAATATCCTTCCCTAGTAGAGCATCTTTGTCTGCTCCATCAAATCCTGAAAATTCAAGAGCATTATCAATTTGCTTTTCATCACGCTCCTTATTCACATCACCAAGAAAGACATTGTCTCCGATTGTAAATGAATTAAATCTGGAAGTTTCCTGAAAAACATAGGATAAAGAATTGTATCTTACCCCATAATCAATGTCTTTCACATTATCTCCATTTATATGTATATCCCCACTTGAGGGTTGAAGCATTCCTGTTATTAGCTTTATGAAGGTCGTTTTACCCGCTCCATTCTCACCGACAAAGGCTACTTTTTCTCCTCTGTTTAGTTGAAAATTCACATTCTTTAATCTATACTCATCAGTCATTGGATACCTGTAGTATATATTCTTTGCTTCTAATTTTTGAAGTTCAATCTTG
>JGI24709J26583_10000272_pt1 | contig 42889 bp, 40 predicted proteins | sample BioPla2DNA1_FD_26583 | JGI IMG/M metagenome (IMG submission 26583) | reverse complement strand
TGCGGGAATTCCGTCCCTGTCGCCGATCAGAATGACCTTTTTGCCATCATACAGGCTCATTTTTCCCTTCCTTTCCGGTTTCGTCTTAAAGTAATGATTTAATATCCTTTGGCACTGAGCTTGTTGAAGCCCAGTTCATTTGTAGCCCCGGTGATCGCCTGAAGTTCTACTTCAAGGGATCCGTCTTCCTTGATCGCTTTGTCGCTTCCGCCGGCGATGACATGGACGACGTCGACGTCACCGATGACGCGGTCGAGTTTGGGCAGGACAACCATTTCATTGGCGTTTCCGCCGGTGACAACGGCATTTGCTGCCGGATCGGCATCGGCCAGAGACTGCGACGCCCCGTCGGTTCCGGCATACTCATCTGTGATGATGACGGTGGGAATTCCTAAAGCCTCAATTTTTTTACAGTTGAGGATCAAGTCGGTGTCGGGGTTTCCGAATCCCTCCTGGCTGATGATGATGCCGTCGAGGCTGAGGTATTGTGCCAGTTTTGCGCTCCAATCGGAGGAGCGGATTTTGTCGTCCAGGAAGACATTTTCGTTGGTGATGATGACACCGACGAAGTTGAGTTCTTTGCCGTGCTTGGCAAACAAGTCCTCTACGACGGGGTTGTTCTGGTGATGATATGTCGTGTTCTTGTCACAAGCCGAGACGCAGTTCCCGGATATGATGGCTCCGTCCATGATCTCGGTGGGGTGAATCAGAGTCGGCAAGATCTGCTTTGCATCGACTCCGTAGACATACGTGTCATGAAGAAGGCCTTGGCTCTGCAGCATCTGCAGATAGGCGACGCGCGGAAGATCGGGATAGGCCTTGACGCCTTCTATAAGAGAAAGGGTTTCAAAGGCTGTTATCTCGTCCGGCTCCATCTCTTTTGCCGGCTCGGCGAGGAATTTAGCGGCGCGCAGGCCGCTGAAGCGGAGCGCTTCTTCCTTGTCGTGAGCTGCCAGGCCGTCCTGCAATGTGAACTCCAAGACGACATTGTTGAGCTGAGAAAATGGCGTATAGTCGGCACCGGGGCCGCACATATCGACGATGCCTTCTTGAAATCCGACAATTTTTCCTGTGGTAACGACGGCAGCTCCGCGCAAGACGTGAGTGCGTCCGCTTCCTACAGGAAGAACTTTGGAAACAGTGCCGGGGAAGATCTGAGCTTCCGTATCGACCTTTACGCGGGGCTCAATGACGTCTTTTACAGGCGTGATGCGCACACTTTCACCGGGTCTGGCAAGATGCACCTTGACGTCGACGAGGCGCTCTTCATGTTCTTTGAGATGAGCGGCAAGAGCGTCGGCATCGACATAGAGCACTCCGTCTTTTACGGAAGTCGTCGAGCCGAACTGTACATCGCAAATGTGTATGACGCCGAGTTCCAGACGCATATTATGCTCCTGTATGGCGGCGAATCATCTCTTCGACGGCGGCGGCGCTGACGACATCGGCTCCGAGCTCTTCGCATTTTTCGCCGTCTTTGTAGAGGATGATCGTCGGCAGACCCAATACTCTCTGCCCGATGGCCACGCGCCGTGCTTTCGTGATATCAAGCGAAGTGAAGTGAACTTTGTCACCGTATTTTCCTGCCAGTTCCTCGATGGCGGGCATCATGGCTTTGCAGGGCTCACAACTGGGGCTCCAGTAATCGACGAGAACGTAGCCTTCTTTTTTGAGTACTTCGGTTTCAAAGTTTTCGCGATTGAGTTCCAGCATGTTTCCTCCTTAGTATTCGTGTTCGACATAGGCTTCAGCCGCAATGGCGGCCAGAGCTCCGTCGCTGGTGGCAGTGACGACTTGTCGGAGCTTCTTGGCGCGCAGATCACCTGCGACGAAGACTCCGGGGACATTCGTCTTCATATCTTCTCCGGCAGGGACGTATCCCTGCTCGTCGAGTGCGATTTTGTCTTTCAGGAGTTCATTGGCAGGAATGTAGCCGACAAGGACAAAGACGCCGAAGGTGCCGTCGTCTTCGTCGGCAAGGATTTCCGTCCGTTCTCCCGTTTTTACATTTTTGAGAACGAGCCTCTCTACGAGTCCGTCTCCGCTAATCTCTTCTACGACGGAGTCCCAGATGACTTCGATATTGGGAGTGTTGAGCGCTTTGTCCTGGATGGATCGTGCAGCGCGTAACTCGTCTCTGCGGTGGACGATGTAGACTTTACGCCCGAATTTTGCAAGGAATACAGCTTCTTCAACAGCCGTGTCCCCTCCGCCGATGACGTAGATGGGCAGTTCTTCGAAAAACGCGCCGTCACAGGTGGCGCAATAGCTGACGCCTTTTCCCGTTAAAACGTCTTCTCCGGGAACGCCGAGTTTTCTGGGATTGGCTCCCGTGGCGACGATGACGCTCTTGGCAAAGTATTCGCCTTTAGAAGTGGTCACTTTTTTATCTTTGGAGGAAAAATCAACATCGGTGACGTTTTCCTTTTTGAGTTCCACTCCAAAATGCTCTGCCTGTTCCGCCATTCGAGCGACCAGTCCGGGTCCGGTAATATTGAGCGCGCCGCCGGGATAGTTCTCAACCTCTGTCGTCAGTGCGATTTGCCCGCCGAAGGCCTCTCCTTCAAATAGGAGAGTTTTCATTTTTGCTCGTCCTGCATAGAGAGCGGCGGTAAGGCCGGCGGGTCCCCCGCCTATAATAATGACATCGTATAATTTTTCCATTTATTCTCCTCTTGCAGCTTTATCGGATGGCATTTTGGATCAGCGAGAGATCGATCAACATCGCATCTTCTCTGGCAATCTCATCGAGCAAGTAGTGCCGGGTTTCACGGGTCTTCTTTTCTGTGGCGATCGCCGACTCAATCAAGGCGAGTGAATCGAAATCCAAGGTATCGCCTTTTTCCATGAGGACGGACTTAAACGGTGTCTCGGAGGGTCGCACACTTCCGCTCAAAGGATGCGTGCGCAAAATCCATCCCATATGAACAGCATCTCGAATGCGCACAAATAAAGAAGCCATCGATTCGTCAAAAAATAGGATGTTCTCAATCGGCTTTTCTTGCAACACCCGTGGATTGTTTGTCCAAATTGCCATTCGGCAGTTTTTTGTCTTCTTCATGTTTACCCAATTATAGCATGGAAGCTCACTATGAAGAAGGAGAGAAAAGTTGAAATAATTATATATTTAACGAAGACAGAGGATGTTTTGACATCCGAAACGTTCCGGGTCTTTATGTATGAAAGCATAAAGAGTTTGTCTGGTGTATCGCACATTAGATCCTGAGGGTCTTTGAGAAGGATACGGAGCCGGGTTTTCAGATATTCCCATAGAACAGAAGAAATGCATACACGCGATTTCGAAAAGAAAAGATATGCATCCCGGAGGGGCTTTTCGTAAAAATCTTCAAATAGACATTTACATCTGTCTTTTTGCGGGTTTATGATAGGAGCGGCAGAAAAAAGGTCTATCAACGGAGATCGGAGAGGATATGAAAAGAACAAAAGTCATCATAGCGCTTGGAGGCAATGCGCTGGAAGAAAAGGGACTTCCCGCTACGGCTGCTTCTCAGCTGGAAGTTGTTAAACAGACGGTGGAGTATATCGCAGACATCATCGCTGCCGGATATGAGGTTGCCATCGTTCATGGAAACGGCCCTCAAGTGGGAAGGATCCATCTTGCTTCCGAAGCGGCGTCGGATGTGACGCCTTCCATGCCGTTTGACGTATGTGGTGCGATGAGCCAAGGATATATCGGCTATCATATTCAGCAGGCTCTAAAGCCGGCAATTGCCAAGCGAGGGATCGATCTTCCCGTGGTGAGCCTCGTGACGCAGATGGTGGTGGATCCGAGCGACCCTGCGTTTGAGCATCCTACGAAGCCCATCGGCCCTTTTTATTCCGAAAAGGAGGCACTGGCGCTGGCTGATGAAAAAGGTTATACAGTAAAAGAGGATTCCGGGAGAGGATGGCGGCGAGTCGTCGCTTCTCCGATGCCTATAAAGATTGTGGAAATTGAACCAATAAAAGCGCTCTGGGGAAAATCGGTGATGGTCGTAAGTGGCGGAGGAGGAATTCCGGTTGTCGAGCAAAGTGACGGGTCTCTTGCCGGTGTCGATGCCGTCATCGATAAGGATTTTGCCGCTGAGAGGCTGGCAGAAGACCTGGATGCAGATGTGCTGTTGATCCTCACAGAGGTAGAGCATGCCTCCATTTACTTCCGCATGTCAAATGAGCAAAAACTAAAGAAACTTCGTGTAGAGGAAGCAGAAAGATACATTGAAGAGGGACATTTTGCCGCAGGGAGCATGCTGCCGAAGATGAAAGCATCGGTCGCTTTTGCTAAAAGCAGGAAAGGGAGAAAGGCGATCATCGCTTCGCTCTTGAAGGCGGGAGAGGCCATGGAGGGAAGAAGCGGCACGGCGATTGAAGGTTAGATATTCATTGTGCATTATAAAAAGGAGACCGCTTTTACCTGCGGTCCCCTTTTTTGATATAGCGCTTATTTCTCAACCGGCCTAAAGTAGTAAAAGCCGGGATCCCGATTTCTGCAGTCCTCCATGATGAACTGTACATCACAATAGACGCGCTCTCCTACCCAGAAGACTTTTCCTCTTCGTTCCGGCGTGTTGAATTTATCGGGATAGAGTGAGGGGTCGAGAACCTCGATGACTCTTCCCTTAGCCGCCGTAAGGAGAATATAGTGTCCACCGTGTGAAAATACGCCTGTGTAGCCTTCCTCATCTCCACCTGAGTTGGCGATGACAAATCCTTTTTCCTGCCCGAGAAAATCCAGCAATTCTTTTTCGTCATTTCCCGTGTGATAGTGGAATCCGAATTTTTCAGCCACTTTTGGCCCTAGAATTGTCATGTTTGTGCCGCTGTCGTCGCGAGAGCCGACTTCGAGAGCGTACTCAGCGGCTTCAATTGGTGAAAAAGCATGTTCTGTCAGATTTTCAACAAGCATGGAGCAGCTGACAGGACCGCATCCTGCAAGGCTGATGCTCTCTTCGGGATATTCTTCACTCGGGTAGAGGATATGGGGATAATTTCTCTGATTGTAGTATTTCATGACACCTCGTAAGAAAGCCCTCCTTGTTTAGAAGGGCTTTTCTTTGCCTGTTATTTGATTTTCCTCAGACCGATCTTTGTCCAGAGGTTGAGATAGCCGCCGCTTGTTCCCGGGAATGTCTCCAGTCCTTCCCATGTAGCTCCGTTATAGACATGGATGGCTTTGGAGTTGTAGAGGATCAGGTAGGGGGCTTCTTCGTAGATCAGTTCCTGCATCTGGTGAACGATTTCCATGCGCTCATCGTAGTCGATGGTGACCGACTGTTTTTGATAGAGGGCATCGTACTCTTCATTGGACCAGAAGCAGTCGCTTGATCCGCTGGTGACGGCATCGGTGGTCATGACATAGAGGATGAAGTTGGGATCGGTGTAGTCACCTGACCAGCCCCAGAAATACAGGTCGGTATCGACGCCGTTGTCCGTATCGATGATGTCGCTCTGGCGGGCACTGTCCATCAGGTTGAATTCGACATCGAGGCCGATTTCTTTGAGGTTCTTCTGCACGACCAGAGACTGATCTTTGTAGGAGCCCTCGATGACGGCGCAGCGCAGCTTCATCTTATTTCCGTCGGGATCTTCGCGAAGTCCGTCGCCGTCGACGTCGACAAAGCCGTGCTCGTCAAGAAGCGCCATGGCTTTTTCGGGGTTGTATTCGCGCAGTTTGTCTGCCGGGGGATCCCATCTCCAGGGAGTTTCTCTGGGGATCAGTCCCTTGTGGACGACGCCCAGACCGCCAAGAGCGTACTCTACCATCTGATCGTAGTCGATGGCGTAGTCAATCGCCTGGCGCAGATATTTGTTGTCGCGTACGATGGGATTGCCCTTGCTCTCTTCACTGTTCCACATGTTGAATCCGAGTTCTGTGAAGGAGATAGAGTTGTATTCGTTGATGACGACATCGGGGATGCCCTTGGCGTACTCTAACTGTGTGCCGTTGATGGCGCAGAAGTCGATTTCGCCTTTTTCAAGGGCCTGGAGTTTCGTGTCGTTGTTGGTGAAGTATACGAAGATGAACTCATCGTACTCAGGAGTGGCGAGCCAGTAATCCTTATTGGTCTTGAAGCGGATGTACTCGTCTTTTCTATCCGTCACATAGATCAGCGGACCCGTTCCGATGGGTGTTTCGTTGATAAAGGCTTGAGCAGACGCTTCATCCGGGGTGTTCGGCGCAAAGATGTGCTCCGGCACGATTTCGATGATTCCGACGTCGATCATATTTGCCTTGGGCTCTTCTGTTGTGATTTTGACGGTATAGTCGTCGATTTTTTCAACCGATACGACACCGCCCATGGCGGAGAGATGGCGTGAGAGATGGAAGTCCATGATGGAGTTGAGGGTGTAGACGACGTCGTCAGCGTTAAAGTCTTCTCCGTCGTGGAACTTAACGCCTTTTCTCAAGTGGAATGTCCACTCGAGGCCGTCTTCCGATACGTCCCAGCTTTCGGCCAGACGCCCTACGAATTCCATATCCTGATTCTGCATCATCAGACCGTCATAGACATTGGTGTGATAGGCGGTGGTGCTGATTGCATAGCTGGTTGTCAGGGGGTTCTTTCCGTCGGGCCACCAGCCGGTAAAGCCGTAGCGAAAGACATCTGCTTCATCTGTAGCAGCTTGGCCTTCCGTGTCTTCTGCAGGTGTCTCAGAAGCGGGAGTATCCACTTTTTCTCCCTCTGCATCGGTTGCTCCGGGAGGAGCGCCGCATGACCAGAGAGCGCTGATGATGAGCAGTAGAATGAGCAGCAGACTGATTCTTTTTTTCATTTACTTGTCTCCTTTGTGTTTTTGTAGTGATCCGGGATAATGGCAGGACACGAAATGCCCCGGATTGACCTCGCAGTACTCAGGTTCTTCCTTTCTGCAGCGCTCGGCCGCAACGGGACACCTGGGGTGGAAACGACAGCCCGAAGGTAAATTGATCGGAGAGGGCGTTTCGCCTTCAAGGAGGATCTTTTCTTGCCTTCGCTCTTCTCCGACCATCGCCAGAACCGAGGTAAGCGCTTGGGAATAGGGATGCTGACATTGTCCGGAGATGATGTCGGCAGGCCCGATTTCCATTACTTTTCCAAGGTACATGATGGCGACGCGATCAGAGATCAGCCAGGCAAGGGAAAGATCGTGAGTGATGAAGAGAAAAGCAGTGCCCCGCTCTTCCTTCATATTGACGAAGAGTTTGAGAATATCGGCACGCACCGATGCGTCGAGCATCGACACGGGCTCATCGGCGATGATTAAGTCGGGTGACATGATGAAGCAGGTTGCGATGGAAACGCGCTGGCGCTGCCCTCCGGAGAGTTCATGCGGAAAGCGGTAGAGATAGTCGATGGCCGGCCGCAGCCCTGCAAATTCCAGTGCCTGAAGGGCGAGAACCTCTTTTTCCGCCAGACTGTAGCTTTTCTCCTCAAAGAGAAGGGGTTCCGTCACGATCTCAAAGACATTGAATCGGGGGTTCAGCGACTGATAGGGATCTTGGAAGATCATCTGTGCCTGGCGCCTGAAGTCTTTCATATACCGGCGATTTTTCGGCTGAATCGGGGATCCTTTAAAGAGCACTTCGCCCGATGTGACGGGGGTGAGCTGCAGGATGGCTCGCCCGGTTGGTTGTCGTCTTTCCGGAGCCTGATTCTCCTACAAGAGAGACAATCTCTCCGGGGTAAATGTCCAAACTCAGTCCGTCGACGGCGTGGACGAGTTTCTTTTTTCGAAGAATATATTGATCGATAAATCCTTGCTTGCTCTTAAAGATCACTTCTAGATCCTGCAAGCTGACGACAGGTGTGCTATTCATGGTCTGCCTTCCTTCTGTGACAGGCGACGTAGTGTGCCGGCCGCACCTCAAGGAGCTCAGGTTCTACTTCATCGCAGAGTCCCTGTATGCATTCTGTACAGCGTGGAGCAAAGCGGCATCCGGGTGGAGGGTCGAAGAGATCGGGCGGATCCCCCGGAATAGAGTCGACCATTTTTCTCTCTTTGTAGATATTGGGGAACGCCCCGATGAGTTTTTCGGTATACGGATGAAGGAAATGCGTGACGACTTCCTGAGTGCTTCCGAGTTCCACTATCTTTCCGGCATACATCACGGCGATGCGGTCGCAGACTTCAGTGATGATGGAGAGGTCGTGAGTGATCATGAGAAGGCTCATCTGGAGCTTGGTGCGCAGGTCGTTAATGAGGTTGATGATCTGCGCTTGTACCATGACATCGAGCGCCGTAGTGGGTTCATCCCCTATAACGAGTTTCGGATCGCACGAAAGTGCCATGGCGATGATGGCTCTCTGACGCATGCCTCCGCTGAACTCATGAGGATAGCCGTGCATGAGCTTCGGGTCGATTTCCACCAGCTCAAACAGCTGTTCAACTTTGGCTAGGGCTTCCTCTTTAGTGATATGGGGATAGTGGAGAAAAAGTGCCTCCATTATTTGATCGCTGACCTTTTGCACGGGATTGAGGGCATTCATCGCGCCCTGAAAGATCATACTCATCTCCGTCCAGCGAAAATCGTAGAGATCTTCGTCTTTTGCGTGAGTGATATCTTTGCCGTCAAAAATGATCTGTCCGTCGGCAATATAGCCGTTGTCGGGAAGCAACTTGATGACGGAGAGAGCTGTCGTCGTCTTTCCACAGCCGGATTCTCCCACGAGTCCGAGAGATTCTCCTTTGGAGATGGTGAAGCTGACGCCGTCGACGGCTTTTACTTCACCGGCTTTTATTCTGAAATATGTTTTTAAATCTTTTACTTCCAGAAGATGATTCATCGTCTACCTCTTTCTCAGTCGGGGATTGAGGATTTCATCGAATCCGTAGCCGATAAAGACAAAAGAGGAGGCCAAGAGAACGATGCACAGACCTGCGGGAATGAAGAGCCACCAGGAGCCGACGGTGATGGCACCTTGTTCTCTGGCGGAGCGCAGAAGCTGTCCCCAAGTGGGAATGCTCGGATCTCCGATGCCCAGAAAGGCCAGGGTCGATTCTGAAATAATTGCATTTTGTACCAGCAGGATGATATTTGAAAAGATAAGAGGGAAGACATTGGGGAAGATATGCTTTCTCATGATATACGCATCACTTGCCCCGAGTGCCCTAGCTCTTTCTACATAGTTTCTCTCTTTGATGCTGAAGGTCTGGCTTCGCACCAGGCGCGCCGTACCGGTCCATCCGGTCAATCCCAGGATGAGGATGATATTGGAGAATTTCTGACCGATGATGGCGGCGAGGGTGAGCATCAGAGGAAGCGTCGGGATCATCATGAACGCTTCCGTGATTCTCATGAGTATAATGTCAAAGATGCCGCCATAGTAGCCCGCCACAATGCCGAAAGTGGTTCCTACCACTGCGATCAGCAAGGTGACGAAGAAGCCGATCATAAGAGAGGCTCTGGCCCCGTAGATCAGCGCGCCGAAGACGTCTCTGCCCATTTCGTCAAATCCGAGGAGGAAGGAAGGGACAGGGGCGCCAAGCCGCGGTCCGAGGAAGTAGCCGTCGTGCTCGTATTCGTAGATCATGGGGCCGAAGATCGCAAGGAGGATGAACAGAAGCAGAAGTGCGGTGCCAAATAGTGCTCTCTTGTTGGATAAGAAGAGATGCAGTGTTTCCCGACGATGCATTTTTTTCAGCTCTTTTTCTCTTGCTTCGAGAGCCGCTTTATCAATATTCATTGATTCCACTCTGCCCTCCTACTGTATCCTGACCCGGGGATCCAGGTAGCTGTATAAAAGATCGACGACAAGATTGGTGAGAATGATAACGACGGCGATCAGGTAATTGGTCGCCTGCATCACCGGATAATCTTGTCGTGTAACAGAGTCGACCATCAGGCGCCCCATGCCCGGCCAGCTGAAGAGGACTTCAATGCTGAAAGCGCCGGTAAACATCAAAGCGAGACTGGTGACGACCATAGTGGTGACAGGAAGGAGAGCGTTGGGAACGACGTGACGGCGGATGACCTGCTTTCGGGTAAGGCCTTTTGCACGCGCTGTAAGAACGAAGTCTTCCGTGAAGACGTCGATCATGGAGCTTCTCATAATCAGAAAGTATCCGCCGAAAATAGCGAGTGCGTAGGAGACGGCGGGGGTCACAAGATGCCACGCAAGATCTTTCAGGTATGCTCCCCAAGTCTTGAAATCCACTCCTGCGGTGACCATGCCGTTAATCGGCACAAGTCTCCATTTTACACCGAAATATAGCAGGAAAATCATCGCCAGCCAGAAGGTAGGCACGGCATATATGATCATGGAAGTCGATGTCAGAAAAGCATCCTTGAGTTTTCCGTGGTTGGCCGCAGCCATGGACCCTCCTGTAAGCCCAAGCACGATGCCCAAAGGAACGGAAAATGCGGCAAGAATCAGGGAGTTCTTTGCTTTATCCCAGATGATGCCCGCTACCGGCTCTTTATAATTAAAACTGGTGCCGAAGTCAAATGTGGCCATGGATTTTACATAGTCAAAATATTGTTCAGTCACCGGCTTATCGAGTCCGTAGAGTCTCTCCAGTGCCGCCCGTCCTTCGGGCGTGGCTTTGGACTGTTTGGCGACGATGGAGAGTGGATCTCCCGGCATCAGCCGGAAGAGAATAAAGTTAAATGTGATGACGAAGATGAACATGAACAGCGTATAGCCGATGCGCTGAAGGACGAATTTCACATTCAAGGTACTCCTCCTTGTATCTATTCTTAAATCGATTAAAACAAAAACATCTGCGGATCAAAAAAACTTCACAGATGTCAGAGGCAAAAGATATACCCCCCTTTCAGTTAACTAATTACATATGTATCTCCATGATCTCATAGCTTCTTCTATCGGGTATTTCATTGACCTGTGGAATATTATGAAAAATATATAATTCCTGTTAGGTAAATGAGTTGCCGACACCAACTATCCACCAAATTATAACACACTTCGACATATCACAGATATATAATAGGCAAGAAAGATACAAAATTGAGAACAAACTCATATTTTGAAAGAAAATATGCATATTCTTAAAATCTAAGATCTTTTTCAAAGGCCGGATTTGTTTTGAAATTGGTGGATAAAAAGAGGAAGCGCTTCTATCAGGCGAGAGGGAAGAACGGGGCATTGCGCTTTTGCAAGCTCATCCGCCACGTAGCCGTGGAGATAGACAGCCGCCTTGAAGGCGTTAAGAGGGGAGGGGAAATAGGCTAATAGGGCACCCAAGATGCCGCTTAATACATCGCCGGAGCCGCCTGTTGCCATACAAGGGTTTCCGGTCGGGTTCACGAAGATGCCTTCAGAGGTATAGAGTCGGCTTCGATGACCTTTTAAAAGGATATTTACTCCTTTTTCCTGCGCCCAAGCAAGATTTTCAACGTCATCACTGCCTAGGCCGCTGAGTCGTTTCCATTCGCCCGGGTGTGGTGTGAGGAATGCGTGGGAGCGAGGAATCGAAAGAGAATGTTTGGCGATAAGGTTTAATGCATCTGCATCGAGAACAAGTTTTTGATGAGGAAATATCTTTGAAAAAACGGATTCCAACAGCTCGATCTGATCTCCGAGGCCGGGTCCGATGACCAATACATCCGCCTGCTTGATGAGAGGATCCATCGTGCGCACGTGATGCCAGTCGGCAACCATGACTTCCGGATAGCGGCTGTGAAGAGCGCAGTGGTTACAAGGATCTGTAGCGGCGCTGATGAGCCCGGCGCCTGCGTGAAGAGCGGCTCCGGATGCGAGGATGATGGCGCCTCCGTAGCGGGCGTCTCCTCCGATGAGAAGGACTCTCCCATAGTTCCCTTTATGTGTATCGGGATCTCTTTTTTGAAATAGAGAGACGATTTTTTCATGTATCAGTATTTCCATAATATTCCTCATCATATCAGTAGATAGTATGATAATTATACCGTACTTGCAGGCTTTTGAGAGAAAGAGTAAATATGATTCATCGGCTTTGATATTTGGAAATTTCAAAGCGGTATGAAAGTATGCGGCAATGACAATAAAAATCGAGATTATTTTCGCATGAATCAGCACTTAGATGCTGACAAAGGGCATTGGTTGGAAAGGGTTGTGTTATACTTAACACTGATAACTGTGGTCGTTGAAAGGAGATGACAATGAGAATACTCCCTATCGCTGAAGGGATTCAGATGGTCAGCGTCAACGCTGAGGGGTTTTTGTTTGAAGGAATGTGGGATCTGCCACACGGCGTGTCCATCAACAGCTATGTAGTAGGAAAAGAAGAAGTTGTTTTAATTGACGGTATCTGCGGATGGGATCAGACAGAAGAAGGGTTGCATGCTTTTTTGGAAGAAGCAGGCATAGAGCTTGAAAATATCAAGCATGTCGTGCTCAATCACATGGAGCCTGATCATACGGAGTGGATTACTGCTTTTTTAGAGATCTATTCCGATGTGGAGTTTTATTGCAGTAAACCCGCTTATAAGCTCTTAGAGCATTATTTCGGAAAAACCGACCGGATTACTGTCGTCGGAGAGGGAGATGTACTGGAAATTGGCGACGGCCACAAACTAACCTTTATCAGTGCACCGGGTGTTCACTGGCCTGATACGATCATGACCTTTGAAGAGACGACAAAGACGCTCTTTAGCTGTGATAACTTCGGAGCTTTTGGATCCCTGACTCATTTGACGGATGAAGGGTGCGAGGAGAAAGACCTTGTTTTCCTTGAGACCCAGCAACAGAGATACTACGCGGATATATTGGCGACATTTTCGACGCAGGTGGGAAGAAGCGTTCAAAAGGCAAGGGGGAAAAATCCTGCGATTATTGCTCCGGGCCATGGAATGGTGTGGAAAAAAGATGTCAACCGCATTATGGATGACTATGACAGATATGTCAGCTATGCAAAAGGAACGGCTAAAGAAGAAGTTCTCATCGTCCGGGGAAGTATGTACGGCATGAGCGATATAATGGCAAAGCATATCGAGGAGATTCTCGAAAGAGAGGGAATTTCCTATACATCGATACCGGTCAACACCACCGATCTCGGGACGATTCTCCAATACGCCTGGAGTGCCACCGGGATCATAGCGGTTGCCTCCACCTATGAGTTTAATCTTTTCCCGCCGATGTCGTATGCGATCGAAGAGATGGGCACAAAGAAGGTACAGGGTAGGGTTGGTTTTTATACCGGCAGCTCCGGATGGAGTGGCGGTGGAAAGAAGCATTTTGAAGAAATCATAGAAAGAAAGAAGATGAACTGGGATCTGGTGGAAGGCTATGAGTTCAGAGGCATTCCTTCGGATGAAGACAAGAAAATCGCAGAAGAGAGAGTTCTTGAGGTCGTACAGAAAATCAAGGCCCGCTTCGATCGGTGAAGAAAGAGGAGTTGAAATCATGGAAACGTTCATCCTCGATAGGGGAGATACGCAGCTTCAAGGCTATGTGTTTAAAAGCCCGCAAGAAAAGGCGGTACTGCAGATTACGCATGGGGCGGCGGAGCACGCAAGGCGTTATGCGGAGTTTGCGCAGTGGATGGCAGACCACGGCATTACAGTATATATAGTGGATAATAGAGGGCATGGTCGTTCTCAGAAAGAAGGAGAAGAACACGTCATCATCCCCTTGGAAGATGCTCCGAAACTGACAGAAGATGTGATCGCCTTGGGTGAGTACATCAAGGAGCGCCATCAGGGAAAACTCTTTCTTTTGGGCCATAGTATGGGAAGCTATGTCAATCGGGCAGTGGCGACTAAGACGCAGATGTATGATGCATTTTTCTTTATTGGCGCCGGCTTGAATCCGAAGCCGGTATTGATGGCAGGCAAAGGTTTGCTAAAGGTCTTGCTTAAGCTTCAAGGAAGCGAATCGCCAAGCGACATTCTCGATGAGATGACATTTAATTCTTATAAAAATGTACTCATGAAAAAGGGAATTACAGAATCGCCTCTGGAGTGGCTGACGAGCGACCGGGGAAAGCTGGCTGAAGTACTGGAAGATCCCTATATGACGGAGCAGAGATTTACTTTGGGGGCGTACAATGCGCTCTTTCATGTCGTCGCTGAGTCACATGACACGGAAGCGATGAAAAATATCAAAGAAAATGTCCCGATATATTTCCTAAGCGGAGAGAATGATCCGGTAGGCGGGTTTGCAACCGGCGTCAGAGAACTCGCAAAGATCTATCGCAGACACAGCAAAAGCAAAGTCTATGTAGACATCTATCCCGGAATGAATCATGAAATCCTCAATGAGGAAGAACGAGAAGAAGTCTATATGGATATTTTAGGGATTATCCTTCGAGAACTGGTGTGGATTGACTAGACACAATGCAGTAGATAATAAGAGGCGAGAGGCATAATACCTCTCGTCTTTTACATCATAGAAGAGGTCTATAGAAGGAAATCAAAGGCCCGGATCGCACCGGCGCTGACCAGATAGGTGATGACGGAGGCTGTGGCCGTGCCGAAGATGATGCTTATAATTCCCTTTCGGGGCGGGATTTGCGCAACCACTCCTGCGACGATTCCTGTGTAAACTCCTGTTCCGGGAAGAGGAATGGCCACGAAGAGGAACAGTCCAAAAAGGGCAAATTTCTGATATTGCTCAAATTTACCGGAAGCTCGTCTCTCAAAGCGATCGACAAATTCTCCGATTTTACCAAAATTCTTGCGGAAGAAGGAAAAAAGAGGGTGGACGATCATGTAGAGGATGGGAACGATCGATGCGTTTGACAGAAAGGGAATAAGCAAAGCCCAAGGCATGGATATTCCTTGGGAGAGGGCGTAGGGAATGGCTCCGCGGACTTCACTGACAGGGGTGATGGCAAGAAGGATGGTGATCAAGAGGGCGTTCATCAATTTTCGCCTTTCTAAATAGCATTGTTTGGTCTTATTGAGTATATCAGGATCATTAGGTGTTGTCCTGAAAGTTTGGGTAAAATAGCCAAACAAACGGTTGAGGTTTTGTTCTTATTAAGTCCTTGAACTGCCGATGATATTTCCAATTCAAATATTGAATTGCATATATTTAGAGCATTAGCTACTCGAGGTGAAGGTTATAAAGAGTAGATCATATTTGCGCATGAAATATCACACAATCATTTGCGTATATTTGCTATGTTATAATGAACATCAATAATTGATTGTGTGAAAAGAGAGCGTGTACGATATCGTTTGATAATATGGCAAATGTTTCATGTTGACAGGTTTTTATATGTAAAGAGCAAAAAGGCTCCCTTATAGAACTATATTATTATACATAGATGGAATGGAATTAGAGTATGATCAGGATACTTAAGTTTGTTAAAAAATCTGTTTTTCAGCTAATAAATAAACGATCCGACATTTTTAGATATGATGTACAAATGATGGAAGAATATCTTTGGAGCTTCCCGGAACCTCAAGATCCCTTCGATAGATCATTTTATCAATATAAATGTCAAATGAAACAGTTAGGTGGATTGCTTTCTTCATTTTTAAACATAATGGCCAGTGTTTCGTTGCCGATTCTTATGCTCTTGACAAAAACGGTAAAAATAGAAGACCGAGAATCTAACACTGCAGTTTTTTTCTCAAATGGTCTTGATAATGATTATATGACTCCTTCTTTGCTTAATAGATATGAAGAGGTTATTAATTATAAAAACGTACACAGTCGGGTCATTGATGAGGTAGCAAAAGGAATTGTCTACAAGATGATAGCGAGGCATCCATTATCTCCTTTTTGGATTCTTAAAAATTTTATTAAGTTATCATTTTATAGTAGAGCGATTCAATTGCATCCCTGTAAAGACATTATCAGTAGCTGTGAATATTCTTACACATCGTCAGTGTTGACGCTTTACTGCAATATGCGAGGAAAAAAGCATATTAATATAATGCATGGCGACAAGCTTTTCAATATTAGAGACTCGTTTTTTCTGTTTGATAAATTTGTTATCTGGGATGAGCATTATGGGGAATTGTTTACTGATTTGAGAGCATCTATTGGAAAGGTTATAGTAGATCTTCCAAGTTTTTTCTTGGCGGATAACAAAGTATATGGAAGTATCATTGATTACAAATATTACTTACAAAAAGAAGACGAGGAGCAACTGAGAAAGATTCATTTAGAATTATTAAGGCTAAAAGAAGCTGGCAAAACCGTGGTAATAAGACCACATCCTTTATATTCCAATAATAAGATGGTAAAGCAAATTTTCAAAGATTTTGAAATAGAAGACACAAGCAAAATCGATATTATGCATTCAATTATGAGTTCTTCAAATGTAGTATCAAGGTATTCTACAGTACTGTTCCAAGCCTATATTAACGGAGTGAATACGATTATCGATGATGTGTCGATCCAAGGTGTATTTGAACAGCTTACTGAGTTAAGATACATTATGATTACAAAAGTGACCGGTAGGCTTAGTGATCTTTGAAAGAACGATGATAGTTATTAACGGCGTTTTTTTGAGTTTTCAAGAATAATACGAGGTCAAGTGTTACTTAATAGGCTAATGAAGATTCAGTTGCTTCACTTGTAAAAATAATATTAGCTACTTTTCAAGTGTCTTTTGGTCGTTTGAACACTTTTAACGAATTGGTGGAAATTATTTCAGCGGTATTTATTATTTGATTGAAAACCTAAACTTGTTTGACGAAAGTTCGAAATTGGAAATATAGAAATATGTATTGCAATGATGTATTAAAAATAATGTTTAGTGGAGGGAATTATACACAATGAAAAAAGTATTAGTAACGGGAGCTGACGGTTTTATCGGAAGTCATCTTGTAGAAGAGTTATTAGAAAGAGGATATAGTGTAAAAGCTTTTGTATATTATAATTCTTTTAATAATTGGGGATGGTTAGATACATTACCAAATCATAAGCTTTCTAGTATTGAGATTTTTCAGGGAGATATACGAGACCCGAATGGGGTGCGAGAGTCAATGAATGGCATGGATGCTGTATTCCATCTTGCGGCTTTAATAGCGATCCCCTTTAGTTATCATTCGCCCGATGCTTATGTAGATACTAATATCAAAGGAACATTGAATATATTGCAAGCCGCACGTGATTTTCAAACCGAAAGAGTGCTTGTAACTTCGACTTCCGAAGTGTATGGCACCGCAAAATATGTCCCTATTGATGAAGAGCACCCTTATCAAGGACAATCTCCATATTCAGCGACAAAAATTGGAGCTGATAGATTGGCGGAAAGTTTTTATAGGAGCTTTGATTTACCAATTACAATTGTTCGGCCGTTTAATACATATGGACCGCGTCAATCAGCAAGAGCTGTTATCCCAACAATAATTACTCAATTGCTTTCAGGGAAAAAAGAAATTAAGCTGGGATCTCTTACGCCAACTCGTGATTTTAACTATGTTAAAGATACTGTTACGGGCTTTTGTGAGATTGCAAAGTCTGAAAGAACGATTGGGGAAGAAATAAACATTGCTACAGGCATCGAGATATCAATTGGAGATTTAGCAAGGGAGTTGATAGAGCAGATTAACCCTAATTGTAATATATTTTGTGAGGAAGAGCGGTTAAGGCCCGAAAAATCTGAAGTGAATCGACTTTTAGGTTGTAATAAGAAAATAATGTCATTAACTGAATGGAAGCCGACATATGATTTAACAACAGGGCTTAAAGAGACAATAGAGTGGACTAGGAGCAATATGTCCTACTATAAGGCGGATATTTACAATATTTAGAAAAGGTGAAAGATTTATCATTATTTGACGTATATATCTGAGTAGAATAAGCGCAAGATAGTATCTTTTTTCTGCTTTGGATAGATTGAGAGTAGGGTTTTACATTTGCAAAATCATAGGTTTAGGAAAAACCTTATACAAGCTTTTTGTTCGCGATCTCTCTTTTTTGGAGAGAAAATAATAAAGAGGTAAAAATTGAAAAATATACCGTTATCAATTCCTAACTTTAATGGAAATGAAAAAAAATATGTCCTAGATGCTGTTGAAGCAGGGTGGGTATCGACGGGCGGAGCATATATTACTAAATTTGAAGAGGACATCTCTAAATACTTAAAGACAGAAATGGCAGTTGCTTGTCAATCGGGAACGGCTGCAATTCATCTTGCGATGATTCTTGCAGGGGTAGAAAAGGATACTCATGTCATTGCGCCTACGCTTACTTTTATAGCTGCTGTCAATCCGATTAAATACTGCGGCGCTGAACCGATATTTATGGATTCAAATGATAGCTTGTGTATGGATATAATTAAGTTAGAGGCATTTTTGGAAAATGAATGTGAAAAGAGAGAAGAGGGCTTATTTTTTATTAAAACAGGGAAAAGAATTTCTGCAATTATTACCGTTCATATTTTTGGAAATATGACGGATATGGAATCCTTGATGAAACTATCAGAAGAGTATGAGATCCCGGTAATTGAAGATGCGACAGAGGCCTTAGGCTCATATTATCTATCAGGAGAATACAAAGGGAAATATGCGGGCACAATCGCTGATTTTGGGTGTTATTCATTTAATGGAAATAAGATCATTACTACTGGTGGCGGAGGAATGCTTGTTGCAAAAGATATTCATATGGCTAAAAAAGCAAAATTCCTTTCAACACAAGCTAAAACGGATGAACTCTTCTATATACATGATGAAATTGGATACAATTACAGGATGACGAATCTACAAGCAGCCCTGGGATGTGCACAACTAGAACAGCTGGAAAGATTCATCCGTGTAAAGGAAAGGAATTACTACAGATACAAAGATACGATTGATAAAATAAATGGCTTAAGATTAATGGAATATAGACAAGACATTCGACCAAACTATTGGTTTTACTCCCTTTATATCGAGAAGGAATACAAACGAGATCGCGATGAGATGATGTATTATTTAAAGCAGCATAATATACAAACGAGACCGATATGGGACTTAATCCATAAACAGAAACCCTATATGAATTGCTTCACCTATGACTTAGAAACAAGCTATGAGTTACAGGAGAGAATATTAAATATCCCTTGTAGCAGCAACTTGTCTGAAGATGATACTGATATCGTTTTGAGTTATTTGTAGAGTGTAGAGATATGGAAATAAAGCAGCTGTTTATCTATGAGCAAACCACTATTAGGGAAACAATAAAGAAACTTGATGAGACTGCAAAACGTATACTATTCGTGGTAAGTGATAATGATGTTTTAGAGGGTGTCGTAACAGATGGGGATATAAGACGTTGGATATTAAAAAACGGTGACTTTGAATCATCTGTTGTAGAAGTAATGACGAAAAACCCGCATTATATTCAATCCGGTACGAGAAAAGAAGCTTTTAATAAGCTTATGGAGCTACAAATATTGGCAATTCCAATCGTAGATGAATTGATGAGAATAGTTGATGTCGTGTTTTGGAATGAAATGATAGAAAAAAACTCTATTGTTCAAGAGAATCTTAGTGCTCCGTTGGTAATAATGGCAGGTGGGAAGGGAACAAGATTAAAGCCTTATACTAATGTTCTCCCGAAACCATTAATCCCGATTGGAGATATTCCTATTTCGGAGAGAATAATAAAAAGGTTTTCAGAATATGGAGTGAAGAAATTTTTTTTGACTGTAAATTATAAAAAGAACATGATCAAAGCTTATTTTGCCGATGAAGAATTTGATTACGATGTCGAGTTCGTTGAAGAGAACCAACCTCTTGGCACAGCAGGAGGGCTTAGTTTGCTCAAGGGAAAAATCAATGAGGCCTTTTTTGTAAGCAATTGCGATATATTGATTAATGGTGATTATGTTAATATGATGCGATTTCATAAAGAGAATAAAGCGAAAATAACGCTGATTTCATCATTAAAAAATTATGAGGTCTCATACGGTGTGATTCAGTTGGGTGACGATAATAATTTAATAGAGATGCTTGAAAAACCTGAATACAGTTTTCTCGTTAATACAGGCATGTATATACTAGAACCGGAAGTAATTGATGATATACCAGAAAACACACATTATCATATGACGGATTTAATCAATCAATATGTAGAAACAGGCGAGAAGGTTGCGATTTATCCGATACGTGAGACAGATTGGCTAGATATGGGTCAAATTAAAGAAATGGAAATTATGCTTGAAAGACTTGATGTACTATGATGGAGGTTCTATAGAATGGACTGGAAAGGATTGCCAATAGTCATATTTGGAACGGGTGGGATTTCCAAAGAAGTGTTTCAGATAATTCAACAAATTAATGATTCAAACCTTGTAAAAGTATATGATTTCATAGGCTTTATCGGAAAAGACATTGCTGAAATGAACCTTGAAGTCATAGGAGGATACAGGGTTGTATCATACGATAATGAATTTATCGAGTTTACTGAAAATTTTCGAGTGTTGGGCGCTGTCATCCCGAATGGTCTGCCGGAGATAAAAAGAGAAATATATAGGCGTATTGTCCAAGTGAATAACTTAGTTTATCCAAATATCATTCATCCGAACGTTGTGTTTGATAGCAAAACAATAAAAATGGGATTTGGCAATATCATCGGATCAGGTGTTTCTCTCACTTGTGAAATTATAATAGGGAATTTTAATTTAATTAATCTTAATAATACAATAGGACATAATATTAGAATTGGCGATTACAATGTACTCAATCCTCTTGTTTCTATATCGGGCAATGTAGAAATAGGAGATGGCTGTTTAATTGGAACGGGTGCGAATATTCTCCAAAATCTTGTTATTAATAGTGATTCAATTGTTGGTGCGGGAGCTGTGGTTATTAAGGATGTTGAGAAGTCGACTACAGTAGTCGGAGTGCCTGCTAGAATAAAATGATTGAGGTAAAAATGACAAACAAAACTTTCATTATTGCGGAGGCGGGTGTAAATCATAATGGAGATATTAAACTTGCAAAAGAATTAATAGATGTTGCTTCAGCTGCCGGAGTGGATGCTATTAAATTTCAAACTTTCATTTCAGAGGAAGTGGTGTCGAAGTTTGCAATGCAAGCGGAATACCAAAAGAAAAATATCGGCAAAGAAGAAACGCAACTAGATATGGTGAAAAGGTTAGAGTTGTCATTTTCTGATTTTATTGAATTAGAGAAATATTGTCAGGAAAAGGGCATATTGTTTTTATCAACTGCTTTTGATATGAGGAGTATTGAATTTTTGGATTCACTTGGCATGCAAATTTTTAAAATTCCTTCCGGAGAGATTACGAATCTTCCATATCTTAAAAAAATTGGAAGGCTTAAAAAGAGGGTAATTTTATCAACAGGGATGTCGGAAATTAGTGAAATCATTGATGCATTAAATATTCTTGAAGGCGAGGGCACAACAGATATTACAGTTTTACATTGCAATACAGAGTATCCCACGCCTTTAAGAGATGTAAATTTAAAAGCCATGCTTGATATTAAAGAAAAAACCGGTAAGCCTGTGGGATATTCGGATCACACATTAGGGATTGAGGTGCCAATTGCAGCGGTAGCGCTTGGGGCAGAAGTAATTGAAAAACATTTTACTTTAAGCCGAGAAATGGATGGTCCGGATCACAAAGCGAGTCTAAATCCTGATGAGTTAAAAGAAATGGTGCGCTTAATTAGGAACGTCAGTTTGGCTCTCGGAAAACAAGAAAAAAAAGTTTCAGAATCGGAAAGAAAAAATATAGTTGTTGCTCGTAAAAGCATAGTTGCAAAAAGAAATATAAGCGCAGGGGAAATCTTTACCGAAGATAATCTCACAACAAAGCGACCCGGGAATGGGATTAGTCCTATGAAGTGGCATGAAGTTATAGGTATGGTAGCAAACCGAGATTTTAATGAGGATGAGATAATTATCATATGAAGAAAATTTGTGTTGTTACAGCAACCAGAGCTGAATACGGGTTGTTAAAAAATCTACTGTATACCATTGAGGCTGATAATGATTTGGAGTTAGTTCTTGTGGTTACCGGCACTCATTTATCAAAATCATTTGGATATACAGTTAAAGAAATTAAAAATGATGGTTTTAAGATATCCAGAAAGATTGACATTCTTTTAGACTCAGATAGTCCTGCGGGAATTGCAAAAACAATGGGCATTGCATCAATGTCTTTTGCAGATTTTTTCGCTGATAATCATCCAGATATTTTAGTAGTTCTAGGGGATAGATATGAATTGCTGCCGATTTGTAGCACAGCTATGAGTTTTAATATTCCTATTGCTCACATTTCTGGGGGAGAAACGACTGAAGGGGCAATAGATGAAGCGATTCGACATTGCATCACGAAACTTAGTTACTTACACTTTCCCACGTGTGATACCTATAGGAATCGGATTATTCAATTAGGTGAGAATCCTGAAAAAGTATTTAATTTCGGAAGCCTAGGAGTAGAAAATATTCATAGATTGAAAGCAATTCCGTTTGATGAACTAAATTCTTTGATGAACAACTTTTTAAGTTGCCCATATATTGTTGTTACTTTTCATCCTGAAACACTTTCAGAGGGAAACGTTACTGATCAATTAAACGAATTGTTGTCTGCCATATCTAATTTTCCGGATATGAAATTTGTGTTTACAAAATCGAATGCTGATGCCGGCGGAAAAACAATAAACTTGATGATAGAAGAATATGTCGGCACTCACAATAATTCGATCCTTGTAGACTCGCTAGGTTCAACGAAGTATCTTTCTCTTCTAAGTTATAGTGCAGGGGTTTTAGGGAATTCCTCAAGTGGTATTTTAGAAGCCCCGAGCTTCAAAATCCCGACTATTAATATTGGCGATCGTCAAAAAGGGCGAATAGCTGCAAAAAGTGTCATATCTTGCCCATTGAATAGTGCTGCGATTACAGATAGCTTACGATTTGTTCTTAGCCAAGATTTTAGAAAAGAACTATTGGATGTTGTGAATCCCTATGAGGGAAAAGACACAGCTTTTAAGATCGTCAAGACAATTAAATCTATTTTACAAAAAGACAATATTGACTTAAAGAAAGCTTTCTTTGACTTACCTATTATTTATGGAGAATAAACGTTCATGGCAGTTTTGGCAATAATTCCTGCGAGGAGCGGATCAAAGGGAATAAGAGATAAAAATATTAAATTACTAGCCGGAAAACCGTTGTTGGCCTATTCCATTGTCGCTGCTATTCAATCCGGCGTGTTTGATGAAGTCATGGTATCAACAGATTCTCGATCATATGCAGAGATCGCGGAGAAATTTGGCGCAAAGGTTCCCTTTTTAAGAAGTGCTAAAACCTCCACTGATCAAGCTTCAACTAGAGAAAGCGTCTTAGAGGTACACGCCAATTACTTAAAGATGAATAAATTTTATGATGAATTTATGATTTTACAGCCAACATCTCCTTTAAGGACTCATCAAGATATTATGAATGCATATAATCTTTTCAAAAGGAAAGAGGCTAAATCCGTCATTAGTGTATGCGAGGTGGATCATTCACCGCATTGGGCCAACACGCTTGATGAAACCCTTTCGCTTAAAGGCTTTATTTCACAAAACATGCTCATGGTTCGACAGTCACTGGAACGTTTTTATCGATTAAATGGAGCGATATATCTTCATGATACGAAATACTATTTAGAGAATGCATACTGTTTTGACGAGACATCTTTTGCTTATATTATGGATAAAATGAACTCCGTAGATATTGATGATATGTTCGACTTCTACATGGCAGAGTTTTTTATAAAGAAACACAGGGAGTCTCTTACGTGATAAAAAGTAGTATTAAGAAGAGTATCTTAAGTATTTTTAATCTGTGCAGCAATCATTGGTATTTTCAGCTATTTGTTATTGTTGTACTAGCGTCCGCTTTGTCACCATTCACTAAGTTGATATATAATACTTTTATTTATTTGACAGTCCCTTGGGGAGGGTATCTCATACTTCTTATGATAGTGAAGTACAGGCCTGCTCTTTCTTTTGACATGAAATTAGCATTGCTTTTTTTGATGTTTGGCAGCTTGAGCGTATTGATGTCATCGAGTGAATATTTCCTTTCTAACGGTTTTGTTCTTGGTTTCAATGCTGTTTATTTCTTTGTATTCTTTCTAGGCGCAGAAGAAGGGAATTATACATCAATAAGAAAAAACTATACGACTATAGCGTGGATATTGATATGGTGGACTCTTTTACTTTCAAGCTTGTCCATTCTTCTTTTCTTATTTAAGGCACAAGGAATAATAGAAATATCTCATATGAATTATATAATAGGGATAGCTATGCGCTCTGCCGGGTTTATTCAACTTGTCGGAGCATATACTGCTGTCTCCTCTCTCGCCGTGTCGGCGTCCATGTCGATTATTTTATCAATTACTTTGATGCTAATAAATAATAAATCAAAAAAGTTATTGATTATAAATTTAATTGTTCAAATAATTACATTAGCTTGGTCAAACAACCTTACAGCATTGTTTGCATTACTGGCTTCGGTTGTCGTTATTTCAACGGCTTCATTTTATGGCGTTTGCCATCAAAGGGTCATGAGAAATCAAGCAATCTGTTTTATCGTGAGTGCACTACTAGGAATAATTGTCTCATTTTTAGTTTTAGGTGCCGTTCAATGCATTGCTAAAACAGGTGATTATTACCAAAAAGATACGCATCTTAAACAGATAAGATTTAATGAACAACAAGATATTAGTGATAGTGAATTAATAAATGAGATTTCAAAAATAAATGAGGACGAGATTGTCAATGAGAGCCATATTAATAATCGAAATGAGAAAAATAATTGGATCAGGTCGCCTGAAGAAAGACCCATCATAGGTTCGTTTGCTACTTTAACAGGGCGCATAAGAATATTTGAAGCGGCATTACAAAAGTGGAGGTCAAGATGGCTTTTGGGCCATAGTTATAAAGGTATAAGTATTGAGTTTGAATCAGGTGATGAGACGGTAGTTTATTATAATACTCATAACGGTTATCTTTCTGTTTTGTTGGCAAATGGAATCCTTGGTTTCATTATATTTATAATCTTTATTTCGAAATTTGTTATTATAGCCATTAAAAGGTTTTTCTCACAAAGGTACTCCTCATTACGGACGGGGTTGTTAGCTTTTATTGCTTACACGTTAGTATATAATTTATCTCAGTCTCAGTTTATAATGGAGCGATCTTTGATAGCGTTTCTCACTTTTATTTTTATGGGTTATGTCAAAGGAATAGATTCACTTGAAAATGAAATGGATTGAATTCATAAATAATTGAAATTCTATAAGGGCATAATCTAAAAAATATGATTTCAATTCTTCTTTGATGCATGTTTTTAATCGATTACATGCAGATATGTAAATGAGAAACTGCTTCGATCACAACCTAATGTTGTATAATGAACCTAGACTGAGAGGTATACATGCGTCGTTTAAATATTTTAATTCAATTAGCAGTTGATCACACATTGCTTCTATTTTCATATTGGTTTGCATTGTTGATACGCTTTGAGGGTAAGATACCGGCCCAAGCATTAAAGCATTATTTAGTGTATTTCGAAATCGCGATTATTGTAAAATTGGCATTTTTGCTGCTGTTCGATATCTACCGAATTCTATGGAGATATGCGGGTGCAAGAGAGTACCTGAGGATTCTTTTTGCCACTTTCATTTCAAATGCATTGATCACGGCTGTTTTATTAGCTATGAAGCTGGGGATTCCCAGAAGCATATTTCCGCTTGTGTTGATTTTGGATGTTTTTTTATTGTCTGTTCCGCGGCTATCCCCTAGGATATATCAAGAAATCAGATTTTTGCGTTTGGGGGGAAAAAGGAAAAGAGTCATGATTCTCGGAGCGGGAGAAGCGGGTGTGATGGTCCTAAAAGAACTCCGAAGGATGAAGGGACAAGCATACGATCCTGTCTGTTTTATTGACGATGATAGATCGAAATGGGGAAGGACAGTAAATGGGCTTCGGGTGGTCGGTGGAAGGCAAGACATCAGGCTAAATGTACATAAATATGGCATAGACGAGATTATTTTTGCCATCCCCTCCTTGCCTCTGCCGGACAAGCGTGAATATATCAAGCACGCCAGCCAGTCAAAAGCTGAAGTGAAGACAATTCCGGGCATCTTTGAGCTCATTGAAGAAAAAGTGTCTATTTCGGAGCTTAGGCATGTAGATATTACGGATTTGCTTGGCAGAGATCCCGTCATTTTAGATACAAGCTCTTTAAAAAATTTCCTCTCCGGAAAGAGAATATTAATTACCGGTGCGGGAGGCAGCATTGGTTCAGAGCTTGTGCGTCAAATCCTTGAATTTTATCCCGGAGAACTCATTCTCTTAGATATTTATGAAAACAATCTATATGATCTCGAAATGGATATCAAGCGCAATTGGCCCCATGCTCCTATTCGTATTGTTATTGACTCCGTTCGAAGCGGTGAGCGCATGAGTCTTCAAATGGAAAAACTCAAGCCGGAAATAGTTTTTCATGCAGCGGCTCATAAACATGTTCCGCTGATGGAGACAAATCCTCAAGCGGCAGTACTCAATAACGTCTTCGGGACATATAATGTCGCCAAAGCTGCTCATGAGAATGAGGTGGAGAAATTCATCTTCATCAGTACGGATAAAGCTGTCAATCCCACAAATATTATGGGGGCGACAAAGCGCCTCGGTGAGATGATTATCCAGGCGTTCAACGGAGTGTCTACAACGGAATACGGCGCCGTTCGATTTGGAAATGTTCTTGGCTCAAGTGGCTCGGTCATTCCTCTGTTTCAGAAGCAAATTGCTGAGGGCGGTCCGGTGACGGTGACCCACAAGGACATCACTCGCTACTTTATGACTATTCCCGAGGCGGCTCAATTAGTGCTTCAGGCAGGTAGTTATGCTAAAGGTGGGGAAATATTTGTCCTCGATATGGGAGAGCCTGTAAAGATAGCGGATTTGGCGAGAGACCTTATCCGGTTATCCGGTTTTCACGCTGACAAAGATATTATGATCACATATACAGGCCTACGCCCGGGCGAAAAGTTATATGAGGAATTGCTGCTGGATAAAACGAGAGCAAAAGAGACCCGCCACAAAAAAATCTTCATTGAACCGCCTGAATACTTCTCTCTTCAAGTAGTGGATGTTCGACTTGAGGAGTTGATGAAGATTGTGCGGTCAAACAATCGAAGAGCGTTGTATGAATATATGATGGAATTGGTTCCGAGCTTTCAACCGAAAGAGTATGTAAATGATTATTAATGCTCCTGCGAAGATCAATCTGTTTCTTGCTGTTGATGGAAAGCGTCCGGATGGTTATCATGAACTCCGCACTATTCTTCATAAAATAACTTTAGAAGATTACCTGGAGATTGAGCCTGCCGACAGCCTGAGTCTGGAAGTTAGAGGAATAGAAATCCCCAATAATGGAGAAAACCTGGTGTTGAAGGCAGCACGTCTTTATTCGCATAAGTATAGTACCGGTATGGCAAGAATCGTATTGAATAAGATTATCCCCCCCGGCGCAGGGCTTGGCGGGGGAAGTAGTGATGCAGCTGCAACACTGAAAGCTTTGCAAATGATATATGGAAAGGGAAGCAAAGAAGAGCTGATTCAATTAGCAAAGAGATTGGGGGCGGATGTGCCCTTTTTCCTCGAAGGGCAAAGTTCTTTTGCAACCGGTATAGGAACAGAGATTGCTTCGCTTCCATCTGTGGATTTGGGGTGGATTCTCCTTGTGAAACCGCAAGCCTCTCTGTCAACCCCTACTGTGTATCAGGAGCTCTCTCCTGAAGATTATCGAATAAAAGTGGGGTCAGAGACCATTTTAAGAGGATTTTACGACAATGACATCTCGCTCATCGCCGATTCACTGTATAATAGCTTAGAGGCGCCAGCTTTTCGCTTGCTTCCGGAGCTTGCAGAAATAAATAATAAATTATTGGAATTAGGTGGCAAGCCCCTGATGAGTGGAAGCGGAAGCGCCCTGTTTGCTCTGTTTTCAAATAAAGATGATGCGAAGAATGCTCTACAGGCAATAGAACCTTTTTGTGCTTGGAGCGGTCTCTTTCGCTCAGGAGAAGATATATGAAAAAGATTAAGTTGGCTCTCGTTTGTGGAGGAAGAAGTGCAGAGCGAGAAGTTTCCCTTATGGGCGCAAGAGAGATCCTTGCCGCTTTAAACTATGAGAAGTATGATGTGCGGATCTATGGCATCGATTCTACCGGACATTGGAAGAAACAAGAAAGTCTCGAGGGGATCAAGAGATTTTCGTCTTTTGATCAAGAAGAGATGATCCCTAGTGAAATTATGCGAGAGCTTCAGATGGATACCGATGTCGTCTTTCCTATTCTTCACGGACCCTATGGTGAAGACGGAAGGATTCAAGGGTTTTTTGAAACTCTTGGCGTTCGATATGTCGGATGTGGAATTTTAAACTCGGCTATTCTTATGGATAAAGAGATGGGCCGAAAAGTGATGCGAGAGGCGGGAATTCCTGTCGTCTCTACAATCACCGTTTATAAAGGAAACGGCGTTCCGGAAGATATTGACTTTCCGGCCTTTGTCAAGCCGTCGTCTATGGGATCAAGCATCGGAACAAGTAAAGTAAAAAACCGAACGGAACTCCTCGGTGCGCTACAACTGGCCTTCCTGTATGATGACAAGGCGTTAATTGAAGAGTTTATTGATGGCCGAGAGGTGGAATGCTCTGTCCTCAATGGAAAAGTTTCGGGTGTAGGGGAGATTCTCCCTGCACATGAATTTTATGATTATGAGGCGAAATACTACTCGGCAGCGTCCAAGACGCTGATACCGGCAGACTTGGATCCTGATATCGTTCAAAGAATTCAGGATATTAGCGCTCAAGCGGCTGAACTCTTTGGGCTTGATACGCTGAGCCGAATAGATTTTTTTGTCAGAGGAGAAGAGATATTTCTCAATGAAATCAATACCATGCCGGGTTTTACAACGATCAGCATGTATGCTAAGCTCTGGCAGGCAATGGGAATGAGTTATTCAGAGATCTTAGACACACTTATAGAATTGGCTTTAAGGAGATAGGGTGAGCAGTAAAAAAGTGTGGCTGGTTATCGACAGCACATTTGATGTAGGGGGGAAAGAAGAGACCTCATTGACCTTCTATACAGAAGGGGATATGACAGAAAAAGGTGATATTTACACCTATAAATATGATGAGTCGCAGATGTACGATGCACCTGTACAAGTAAAGAGCGTGCTGGAAATAGGAGACAACTTCGTCAGACGGACATTGACGGGAGATCTCAATTATGTCATGCATTTTGAAAGGGGCAACATTGATTCTGTGTTATATCAGAGTGCCGGATTATCTTTTATGACACAGGTTGAGACGATAGAGATGAATCATCGCATGGTGGACGGATTGGGAGAGGTGGACTTTCTTTATAAAATCAGCTTTTCCATGGGGCAGAGTATGATCAATCGTGTGTCCATACGCATGAGTGGGAGAGAGGCTTGAAACGAACGGTTTTCGTAATGATGATCATACTGCTCCTCAGTAAGGTTACGGGATTTTTACGTACGATCACCATAGCCTCTACTTTTGGTGCAGGATATCTCAGCGATGTATTCCATGCAGCCTTTATGATTCCCGGTTTGTTTATCTCCATCATTGTCACGGGAATTAACACCTCTATGATCCCGGTTCTCTCCTCTGCGGAGATCAATGGCCATAAAGATCGCACATTTAACAGACTTTTATCCCTGGGTCTTGTCGTCAGCATCATTGTCGTTTTATTCATCATTGCATTTGCAGGCGTTATCCTTTCCTTTACGCATATGGGATACTCGCCTGAAAAACAAGCGTTGGCCGCTCACTATACTCGCATCATGAGCGTCATGACCGGAATGCAGATCTTGACGTATATCTTTGCGGGATATTTGCAGCAGAGCAACCGCTTTTATATTGTGGCCGCCATTGCCATACCAATGAATTTTATTATCATTGCCATGACCCTTCTGGGCTCTTCTGAAACCCTCATATGGGTGGTGATCGCACACGTTATCGGATATCTGAGCCAACTTTTGATGGTAGCTTTTCCGTTTATCAAAGAGAAATTTCCCTTTCGGTTTGACATTGACTTGAAGGATGAATATCTGCCGATTTTCCTTTCGCTCGTTGGGCCGGTCGTTCTAACGACATCAGTAGGCCAGCTAAATGTCGTTGTCGACCAAATGCTTGCCTCCATGCTTCCTGAAGGACAGCTGACCATCTTATCCGACGCCTCTAAGATTAATGGGTTGTTTCAATCAGTTTTGATCATGTCTTTTACGACGATTATGTTCACTCAACAATCGAAACTCGTCGAGAAAGAAGAACAGAAAGAGCTCTGCGAGATAACACAGAAGAATCTCTCAATGATCCTTCTTCTGATCGTGCCTATCATATTGGGTATATTGTTTCTGCATCAGGAGATATTCAGCGTCGTGTTTCTGCGTGGGAAATATACGGCAGACGATGCATACGTCGGTGGTAGGATTTTGTTTTATTATGCGTTTTCTCTTTTTGGCTGGAGTGTAAATGATGTTCTGGGGAAATTCTTCTATTCCACAAAAGAAGCGAAAAAAACAGTATGGCCTTCATTTATAATCATTGGAAGCAATGTCATCTTAAATATCATTTTGGTCAGGTTTATGGGAGTATATGGTTTGGCTCTTGCCAGCTCCATTGCCGTCTTTATCGGAATGATGATTTTCTACCGCAAGGCAAGAGGACGTTTTGACAAAGAAAATGTTCCTGTTTTCTCTCAATCCGTTCCCAAGTACTTTTTAGCGGGTGGAGCGATGTATGGTTTGCTAAGGTTGTTGCGAGAATACACATCTTTTGGAAGAATGTCAGACTATCCCATGGTATTTATCAGCGCAGCGGTAGGGGCGACAGTGTATTTTTTGATACTATTCTTACTGAAAACAGATGAGTTGACGATGATGAAGGATTTGATTCTTCGAAAGTTGAAAAGATCATGAAGTTAAATGTTCTAATAATCATCATATTTACTTTAATTGGAAAACTGACAGGCTTTTTAAGAGAAGTCATTATGAGCGCCCAAATAGGCGCTAATATTTACACAGACATTTACTATTATTCAATAAGTGCGACGGCTTTGCTCACAGCAATGGTCACGGCAGGAATAGGCACCGCTTTAATACCTGTTTTAGCCGAGGCTGAAGTGCAGGGCCGGATGGAATCGTTTTTAAATCGTCTTTTAAGTACTCTTTTGCCTATTTTGATTGCCGGAGTAGGATTGCTGTATCTTTTTTCCCCTACACTGTTGTATTTGATAGCTCCGGGAATACCCTTAGAGATGAGAGGGATAGCGATTACCTATTCAAGGATATTGACGCTGAATTTTTTTAGCATCAGTATGCAGGCGTTGTTTATGAGCTATTTGCAAAAGAACGAAAGGTTCTTTTTTCCTGCGTCGCTAGCTATTCCTTTAAACGCCTCTATCATTATCGGCATCTTCTTGAGCCATCCCAACAATGTATTCCCTCTAGTTGTAGCAACTGCGATAGGGCAATTTCTTTGTTTATTGTGGCTTTGCATTCCCATGTTGCAGATGAAACATGAATTCCGAATCATCCGAAAGCCAAATTTTATGAAAGATGATTTAGGAAAGCAGTTTCTGAAGATGTTGCCACCTACTCTCATCGCAACCGCAGCCTATCAACTCAACACATTAATTGACAGATCTCTTGCAAGCTTGCTTCCTTCAGGCAATACTTCCTATCTTTATTATGCGGATAGACTTCAGGGAATCATTTATTCGATAATGGTTGTCGCATTATTGACGGTACTATTCCCTAAACAAGCAGAGTATGCATCGAAAAAAGAATATAAACAGCTGTATTCATTAACGAGAGAGAATCTTTCTTTAATGCTGCTCTTAGTTCTTCCTTTGGCAATTGGTTTGATGTTTTTGAGCCGGGAAATCACACAGATCGCCTATATGAGAGATCAGTTTACATTTCAGGATGCTTATGTTACCGGCAATATCCTTCTTTGTTATGGAGCAATCGTAATATTCCAAAGTGCAGCGGAGATGTTTTCAAGAGTGCTTTTTGCCATGAAAGAAACGAAAAAACAGATGTACGCCACATTAGTTTCAGTGGGTTTTAATATCATCATGAACATTATCCTTATGCGCCCTCTCGGTGTTTATGGATTGGCGCTGGCTACCACATTATCTGCTTTTGTGCGATTAGTTATACTCATGTGCATGAGCAAAAAAGACTACGATCGCCACAATGAAAAAATGCTCCCTTCATCGGTCGTAAAATATTGCATTGCTTCGCTGGTCATGCTTGTTGTACTTATCGTTATTCGAGGTGGGTTGAAAAGCAAGTTGGGTTTATATGGATATACCTTTACTTCTGTTACAATAGGGGCGATGGTATACTTCATAGCATTAATATTATTGCGAACGGATGAGTTGATAGAATTAAAAGATATGACAATTAAGTTTTTAAATAGGGTGAGGAGGAGCGCATGATAGAAAAATATTCAAATATGAAAGCATTGAAGTTTTTTGAAGAGTTGACAAAAATTCCCCGCTGCAGCGGAAATGAAAAAGAAGTGAGCGATTGGTTGGTTGCATTTGCCAGAGAAAGAGGGCTTGACGTACACCAAGATAAAGCTCTAAACGTCATTATAAAAAAGGCGGGAACACGAGGCAAGGAAAACAATCCCCCTGTTATTTTACAAGGCCATATGGATATGGTTTGTGTAAAGGAAGAGGGATGTGAGATCGATTTTTCTAAAGATGCTATTCCTATTGAAGTAGAAGGTGACTGGATTGTGACGAAGGGGACTTCACTGGGAGCTGATAACGGCATTGCCGTGGCAATGATTTTAGCGATTTTGGATGATGACAGTTTAGAGCATCCTCCGATTGAAGCGCTTCTTACGACAGATGAAGAAGTAGGGCTTTTAGGCGCAACGGCAGTCAACGGAAATCTGTTCGCCGGACGCACGCTCATCAATCTCGACTCCGAGGAAGAAGGTGTCTTTCTCACTTCATGTGCCGGCGGGGTCAGAAATGTCCTGACTTTGCCGGTTCGATGGAAGAGCAATAAAAAGAAAAATGCATTTGAAATAACGATCAATGGCCTTCTTGGCGGTCACTCCGGTATGGAAATTCATAAAGGAAGAGCAAATGCAAACAGACTTATGGGGCGGCTTTTAGAAGAAATTGGAGCGGGGGCTCGCATCGTCCGGTTGGAGGGAGGGGAGAAGATGAACGCAATCCCCTCAAAAGCCAGAGCTGTCATTACCATGAACGGATCACCCTGTGATGTTGTTGAAAAGATGCAGCGCATTTTTTCTCATGAATACCGCAGCAGTGATCCCGATATTCTTATTGAATGCACGGAGACGGATCTTCCGGAAGAAGCCCTTTCATCCGGTACGACGGAAAAAATAGTTGCCCTTCTTCAGATCATCCCTGATGGGGTTCAAAGAATGAGCCAGGAGGTAGAGGGGCTTGTAGAAACATCCACGAACCTGGGAGTGGTGCGACTGGGAAAGAGGGATGTGTACTTTGAAAATGCACATCGCTCAAGTGTAGAGTCAAGAAAAGTACTTTTGATTAAGCAATTTGAACAACTTGCTATTCTCTCAGGCGCAGGCATTATCATTCAAGGGAATTATCCCGGATGGCAGCACTCGCCGGTCTCGCCTATCCGAGAGCTTTTTATGAAAACGTATAAAGAGCTAACCGGAAAAGATGCAAAACTGGAAGCTATTCATGCAGGCTTGGAGTGCGGCATACTTCAAGAAAAGCTGGGTGAAGCAGATATGATTTCGCTCGGCCCGGATATGAAAGATGTTCACACTCCCAATGAAAGGCTTTCCATCTCTTCGACAGAAAGAACCTATGCGCTATTGGCAGAAGTTCTCAGGAGGTTGTGATGAGACAAATTGCCTTTTCTCCTCCGGATATCACGGAAAAAGAGATCAGCGCAGTAGCCGATGTCCTACGAAGCGGATGGATTACGAGTGGGCCAAAAACTGCTGAGTTTGAAGAAGCTTTGAGCATGTTCTATGGAACGAAAAGAACATTAGGACTTTCAAGCGCTACGGCTGCGCTTGAATTGGCGCTGCGCCTCTTAAATATTGGTGAGGGCGACGAAGTCATAACGAGTGCCTATACTTATACAGCCTCTGCTTCGGTGATTACCCATGTGGGAGCTACCGTTCGAATCTGCGATGTTTCAGAAGGCACTATCAAGATGGATTGCGATCAATTGCGTTCCTTGATTAACGAAAAGACAAAAGCTGTCATCCCCGTTGATGTTGCAGGAGTGATGGAAGATTATGACTCTATTTTCTCTGTTTTAGAGGAAAAGAAAGATCTATTTGTACCGAATGGAAAATTTCAGGAAAGCCTGGGGAGAGTAGCCGTCGTTTCCGATGCCGCACACTCATTAGGAGCGGTTTATAAGGGAATTCCAAGTGGAAGAGCAGGAGATCTGACAGCTTTTTCTTTTCATGCTGTCAAAAATCTTACGACAGCTGAGGGTGGTGCGCTTACCTGGAAGAGTTTTCCGGAAATAGAAGATGATGAAGTCTATGCTCAATTAAGGCTGGATGCTTTACATGGACAATCGAAAGACGCGCTCAAAAAGATGCAACCCGGCCAATGGGAATATGATATTGTATTTCCAGGCAGAAAATGCAATATGACAGATATTCAAGCGGCGATCGGGCTTGTTCAGTTAGACCGCTATAGCGGATTGCTTCAAAGGCGAGAAAAATTGATACAGAGATATGACGCCGCATTTAAAAATCGCGGATTGTACGCGATTGAACATAGTGGAGATGAGTTTACATCCTCCGGACATTTGTACATGATTCGAATCCCGGGCTATGCAATAGAGGAGAGAAATCGCCTTATTGAGGAGTTAGGCGCAGTTGGGATCAGTGCAAATGTTCACTATAAACCACTACCCCTATTGACGGCCTATATCAATCTGGGGTTTGATATTGAGGATTATCCGAATGCATATGATTTTTACCGAAATGAAGTGACTCTTCCTCTTCATACATTATTGAGTGATGAAGATCAAGATTATATCATTGAACATGTTTTGAGGCTTATTGAATGAATACGGCCCCCATTACTTCGACAGAGATGGATGAAATACTTAAAAACAAAAAGAATTCTTTAGCGGTAATACGCGCTTTTGATGCGCTCGCCTCCCTTGGGGGGATCGTCGTCTTGTCACCATTTTTGATTCTGGCAGGACTTGCCGTCAAGGTTTCTTCAAAAGGCCCCATTCTATACTCGCAAGAAAGAATAGGTCGCAACCAAAAGCCCTTTCGGATCCACAAATTTAGAACTATGGTACAAGATGCGGATAAAATGGGGACATTGGTGACGGTGTCAAACGATCAGCGGATTACAAAGGTCGGAAGAATGCTCCGTAGAACAAAGTTGGACGAATTGCCTCAACTTTTCAATGTCTTAAAAGGAGAAATGGCTCTTGTCGGCCCGCGCCCCGAAGTAAAAAGATATGTAGATCATTATGATGAAAATGCACTGCAACTCTTGCGTTTGAGGCCCGGAGTTACGGATTTAGCCTCTATTGAGTACAGCCGTGAATCAGAGCTGTTAGATGCCGCTGATGATGTAGAGAAAGTTTATATTGAAGAGATTATGCCTGCAAAGCATGCGTTGAATTATGCGTATATTCGACAATTAGGGTTTTGGAACAATATTAAAGTTCTGGCTCTGACTTTAAAGAAATTGATGAAATGAGGAAGATGCTTGAAAATATGGATTATTAATCATTATGGCGAAGTGCCCCCGAAAGGGAATTATCTTAGACATTTTCGCTTTTCTAAGGAATTAAGAAAAATGGGGCACGACGTGGAGATGTTTTTGGCATCTACCGTCCATAACTCTTCATATAACCATAGCAAGGACTCTCGCCCCTTTAAAAAAGTGGTGATTGAAGGCGTTCCGATCACCTTTATCAAGTGTAGAAATTATAAGGGCAACGGAAAAGACCGAGTCTTGAATATTTTAGACTATTTTTTTGGAGTCTTGAAACACACCAAGAGTTTATCACCTCCGGATATCGTTTACTCTTCGTCTCCCCATCCGCTTAATTGGTTAGCTGCGGCAATAATTGCAAAGCGAAGTGGCGCCAAGCATGTTGCTGAGACGCGAGATCTTTGGCCGGAAACATTTGTAGCACTAGGCAGAGTGGGAAGGAAGCATCCATTGTCTGAAGTGCTGTACAGAGTCGAGCGCTTCATTTATGAAAGAGCGGATGCTCTTATCTTTACGTTCCCCGGCTTCGCCTCATATCTTGAGGAAATGAACATTATTCCAAGAGGCAGAACGTATTACATTAATAATGGAATTGACTTAGAGGAGTTCGACAGGGAGACCCTTGAGTATCCATGTTTGGATGAACCGATGAACAGTGACAAGTTTAAAGTTGTTTATACAGGGGCGCTTGGTTTGGTAAACGGGATGCAAGTGTTGATCGATGCCGCCAGGTTATTGAAAGACGAAAAAGAAATTGAATTTATTTTGTATGGTGATGGAAATGAGAGAAAAGAGTTAGAATCAGAAGCTGACGGCTTGCAAGTTCATTTTATGGGAAGGGTAGAAAAAAAACTCATTCCCGGGATTTTGGATAAAGCGGATTTATTACTGCTCTTGACACGAAAAACACAAATGCATTATAAATTGGGGATGTCTCTTAATAAATTATTTGAATATCTTGCTTCGGGGACTCCAATCCTATCGAATGTGGAAACAAGATACGATATTGTCAAAGACTCCGGTGCAGGAGAAACCATTGAAGGCGAGAATGCTGGAAAACTTGCGGATACTATATTGAAGTTTAAAGATATGGATCAAGTTGAGCTCTCGTTATTCGGTGAACGTGCTCGGAGGGAAGCTGAGTCTTATGACTTCACACATCTAACGAAACAACTTTTGGAAATATTTCAAGAAGTCTTATTTATAGAGAATTAGATGCAAATAAATGCAAAGGGAAGTGTACGCATGTTAAAGAATAGATTAATAGATAAGACAGCCGTACTGGGTGTAATAGGATTAGGCTATGTTGGCCTTCCTCTGGCTGTAGAAAAAGCGAAGGCCGGATATAGAACGATAGGGTTTGATATACAACAGAAGAAAGTTGACATGGTGAACAAAGGGGTGAACTATATCGGGGATGTCGTCGATGAAGATTTAAGTGCTTTGGTTAACAAGGGGCTTCTTTCCGCTACATCTGATTTTTCCAAGGTGGCCAGCGCCGACTGCGTTTGTATATGCGTGCCGACACCGCTGGATATCTATCAGCAGCCCGATATCAGTTATGTGCGTTCCTCTGCTGAAAGCATTGTTCCCTATATGCACAAAGATATGCTTGTGGTTCTGGAGTCAACGACCTATCCGGGTACAACTCAGGAACTGCTGCTTCCTATTCTTGAATCATCAGGTTTAAAGTGTGGGGAAGATTTTTATTTAGCATTTTCTCCCGAAAGGGTCGATCCCGGCAATCTCATTTATAAGACTAAAAATACACCGAAAGTGGTAGGCGGAATCACCGAAAAATGCACAGATGTAGCGGCTGCGTTATATGAAAGTATTTTAGAGGCTCCTATCCATAGAGTTTCTTCCCCTGCTGTTGCAGAAATGGAGAAGATTTTGGAGAACACCTATAGAAATATCAATATTGGACTCGTAAATGAACTGGCGATTTTGTGCAACAAAATGAATATAAATGTCTGGGAAGTAATTGATGCAGCAAAGACGAAGCCCTATGGTTTCCAGGCCTTTTACCCCGGCCCCGGATTAGGAGGGCACTGTATACCTCTTGATCCGTACTATCTTTCATGGAAGGCTCGGGAATATGGATTTCATACTTCCATGATCGAAGCGTCGATGATGATCAATGACAAAATGCCTGAATATGTCGTAGAGAGAATTGCTCTGGTGCTAAATAATGAGGAAAAATCAATCAAAAACTCTGATGTGCTCATCCTAGGGGTTGCTTACAAGCAAGACATTGATGATTATAGAGAAAGTCCTGCGATAAAAGTGATCAGAGAACTCCTTAACAGGGGAGCAAATGTAGAGTATTTTGATCCATATGTAAAAGATTTTATGTCTGATGACATAACGATGGAAGGAATCCCGGCGTTAACTGCGGACATACTCAAAAGTAAAGATATAGTGGTCATCACGACTGCCCACTCAAATGTAGACTATGAATTTGTAGGACGGCATTCAAAACTGATTTTCGACTCGAAAAACGCAATGAAACATGTGAATAATCAAACGAATGTCGAGTTATTATAAGGAGAGCTTATGTCTTTGAAATACGCCCTTATCGGTTGTGGAAGAATTTCGTTCAATCATGTTGCGGCTGCTATTAAAAATGGACTTGATATTGTTGCGCTATGTGATATTGTACCTCAAAAAGCTGAAGAGCTTGCCGCTGAGTTCGGATTATCCGGCAAAGTAAAGATCGTCTCCGATTATCGAGAGCTCTTTAACGACAAACCCGATCTTGTGGCTATTGCAACCCAAAGCGGTAATCGTGGACAAATAGCGCTGGATTGTATTGAGCAAGGTATCCACTTGATTATTGAAAAACCCATTACATTATCGCTTCATGAGGCTGATGAGATCATTAAAAGATCAAAAGAAAAAGGTGTCAAAGTCTGTGCTTGTCATCAAAATAGATTTAATAAATCTGTTCAAAAACTAAGGGAGGCCGTAGAACAGGGAAGATTCGGAAAGCTTTTGCATGGAACAGCGCATATTCGATGGAATAGAAGCAAAGAGTATTATGAACAAGCTCCTTGGAGAGGGACATGGGAGTTAGATGGAGGCGCTCTCATGAATCAGGGCATCCACAATATTGATCTTCTTCGCTGGATCATGGGTTCAGATATTGTAGAAGTGTATGGTGTTACTGATAATAAAGAACACAGTTATATTGAAGCGGAAGATATCGGCTTGGCTATTGTAAAATTTGCAAATGGGAGTTTAGGATTAATTGAAGGAACAACCTATGTATATCCTAAAAATCTTGAAGAGACACTTTATATTTTTGGACAAAAAGGCACGGTTAAATTAGGTGGAAAATCTGTGAACATTATTGAAGAATGGCATTTTGCCGATGGTTTAGATGATCCTGAAAAAGTGAAAGAAAAATTTCACGAGAACCCTCCTAATGTCTATGGATATGGACATGATCCGCTTTACAAAGATGTAATGGATGCTATAAAAAATGATCGTAAGCCATATATAGATGCTGTTGAAGGAAGGAAAGCACTGGAGTTAGTGCTTGCGATATATAAATCATCTATTGATGGAAATAAGGTCAAGCTTCCGTTGGATGGAGTATCATCGATAGATTTCAAAGGAATGTTTAATAAATAAGTTATATAAGTACAAGATAGAGGTATTCAATGAAACTAAGCAACAGTTATTTTTTCACACTGAGAGAAAAAGCAAGGGATGAAGACTCGTCCAGCGGAAACTTACTTGTCCGCTCAGGAATGATCAAGAAAAGCTCGACAGGAGCATATATGATGCTGCCTTTGGGCCTGCGAATTCTTCGAAAAATTGAAGATATCATTCGTGATGAAATGGAAAAGATTGGCAGTCAAGAAGTGACGATGCCGGCGCTCATTCCTGAAGATGTATATATTGAGTCGGGCAGGAGAGAGGGTTTTGGAGATAGTATGTTTTCGCTCAAGGATCGCTATGATCGCCCATATGTCTTGGGGCCTACTCATGAAGAGTTATTTGCCGCCGCCGCTAAAATGTATATTCATAGTTACAAAGATTTTCCTGTGAGTCTATTCCAGTTTCAGAATAAGTTTCGCGATGAACCGAGACCGAGATTCGGCCTCATCCGTGTACGTGAGTTCATCATGAAAGATGCGTATACGTTTGATAAAGATCTGGATGGACTGGATAAGTCATATGAGAAGATGTTCCGGGCTTATCACAACATATTCAAACGATTGGGCTTGGATTATGTCGTGGTGCGAGCGGATACGGGCGTGATGGGAGGACTTCTTTCAGAAGAGTTTCAAGCGCTTAGCCCCATCGGCGAAGATATTTTGGTTATTGAAAAGAACAGCGGATATGCAGCCAACTTGGAAGTAGCGGGATGTATATTAAGTGGCGAGCCTTCTCAAGAACCTTATTTAGAGATTGAAGAGGTAGATACGCCCAATGCCGGGACGATTGAAGAAGTCAGCGCGTTTCTTGGAAAACCGAAACAAAGCTTTGTGAAAACTCTCCTCTATATGGCAGACAACAAGCCCGTTGCTTTCAGTTTGCGAGGAGATCATGAACTCAATGAGACAAAGGCTTTGAAGCTTTTGGGTGTAACGGAACTTCGAATGGCAGACCCCGAGGAAGTGGAGCGATTCACAGGAGCGCCTGTAGGCTTTGCCGGACCAATTGATTTGAAGGTTCCACTAATTGTTGATCAAGAAGTGAGTCTTTTGAGAAACTTTGTTATCGGTGCGAATAAAAAGGACGTTCACTTCATCAATGTCAATCTCAAGGACTTCGAGTATAAACAAATAGCAGATATCCGCGAGATATGTGAAGGGGATATGTGTGAAAACGGAGCCGGTCCCGTTCACTTTATCAGAGGAATCGAAGTAGGAAACACCTTTAAATTAGGTGACAAATATTCGAAAGCAATGGATCTCTACTATATGGACGCATCGAATGAGAGACTTCCTGTCATCATGGGAAGCTACGGGATCGGGCCTGCCAGATGCATGGCGGCTATTGTGGAACAAAATCATAACGAAAACGGTATTCTCTGGCCCAAAGATCTTGCCCCTGTTCAAGTTGCGATCATTATTGCAAATATGAAAGATGAATTGCAGACGAAAGTGGCTGAAGAATTGTATTTATCGTTGCAGTCGACCGGTCTTGACATCTGCCTTGATGACCGAGACGAGCGTATAGGGGTTAAGTTTAAAGATATGGAGCTCATAGGCGCCTACTGTCGTATTGTCGTTGGCAGAGGGGCGTCGGAAGGGAAAGTTGAGCTTGAGCGAACGGGATTTGATAAAGAGATTCTTCCTTTGGAAGATGTGAAAGAGAGACTGTATCAGATCTTTGAGAAGGGGAAAAATGAACTATAAAGTCCAAAGAGAATCCGATAGAAAGAGTTCTCCCAGAAAAAGCATGAGGGAGAAAAAGAAGGTTAACTCTACAATTAGATTCTTTCAGGTGGTTTTCACTTTGCTTTTAGTGATGGCGGTGGGAGTGGTTTCTGCCTCAAATTTCCTGCCAAAATTACAAACTATTCGCATGGCTAAAGATGATGAAAGTCTCGGCATTCAAAAAAACACAAATCTCGATACAGAGAGCCAAGATGTTATCGATTATCTTAAGGAAAAGGACAGAGTGGAAAACATTCTCCTCCTTGGAGTTGATGGTGAGGGTTATAAAGGAGTTCGTTCTGATGTCATGATGATACTCTCCATCAGTGAAGAGCGAGGAATGAGCCTGACTTCTATTCAGAGGGATACTTTGTTGTACAATCCTTCCATCGACTCTCTTGACAAGATGGGTCATAATTTTGCCTACGGTCAAGCTCCTGCAACACTTAAAGCCATTAATATGAACTTGGATCTCAACATCAGAGATTTTGTGGTGTTTGACTTTAACGCCCTCCGTCTTCTTGTCGATGTCGTAGGCGGAGTGGAGGTAGATGTAGATGAGTCCGAGGCATATGATATGGCCAGAAGTGGAGTTAATGTCGGCACGGGGTTTCAAAGACTCAATGGAGAAGAAGCTCTGATGTATGCTCGAATTCGATATAATTCGGGTGGAGATACCGGACGAAATGCCAGACAGCGTGAGATCTTAAGGTATATTTTTAAAAAAGCTAAGACATTGGACTATGGACAGTTATACAATATGGCGATGGATGTTCTTCCTGCCGTGCAGACAACATACGGCTACGATGATGTGCCTGTTATGCTGAAGATGTATCAGGGAATGAAGGGGACCGGGGATTTTGAAGAATACTCTTTTCCTTTTGATCAAATAGAAGCAACACTTGGAGGCACATACTATGCGGTGCCGAATACATTGTACAGTAATGTAAACAAGTTGCACAGCCTACTTTTCCGGTTTGAAAACTATACACCTAGCGACAAAGTGGATGACATAAATAGATGGATTGGGGACTTTTCCGGGTTTTATTAGATAAAGCAGGAGTTTAGTATGAGTAATGGTCTTATTTTAAGTAAATTACTGGAAGGAATGAATCCAACGATAAAGTTTAAAGTTTCGAATGAGCAATCTTTTGAGGTGCTTGCTTTAGCGACACAAAAAATCGATTATAGAACATGTGTATTTGTCGATTCTATTCAATTCATTGACAACTTATCGGATAATATTTCCATGGTATTAACTACCATAGAGTTAGAGAAGATGTTGTCGAATCGACCTTTTGGCATTTGTATAGTGGAAGATCCGAGAAAGATTTTTTTTGAATTGCATAACTATTTATCGGAAGAGGGAGTATTAAAAAGAGAATCATTTGAAACTGTCATTGAAGAAAATGCGAAAATCCACCCATTAACCTCAATCGCCTCAAACAATGTACAAATAGGGAAAAATGTTGTCATCGAAGAATTTGTTGTGATTCGAGAGAATACTATCATCGGAAATAATAGCATTATTCGAGCTGGTAGTATAATAGGTGGGATGGGCTTTGAGTTTAAAAACGACGGTGAGGTAGTAATGGCAATAGCCCATGATGGCGGTGTAATCATTGGAGAGCATGTTGAGATTCAACAAAATTCATGCGTAGATCGCGCAATATATGTGTGGGATAATACGGTCATTGGGGATTATTCAAAAGTAGACAACTTGGTACACATAGGTCATGGCATAAAAATTGGGAAACGAGTCATGTCAACAGCCGGGGTGATTTATGGCGGAAGAGATATCGTAGGTGACGATGCGTGGATAGGGTTAAATGTAACTACGAGAAATGCA
>JGI24709J26583_10000271_pt1 | contig 42897 bp, 41 predicted proteins | sample BioPla2DNA1_FD_26583 | JGI IMG/M metagenome (IMG submission 26583) | reverse complement strand
TGTGAATGCCCCCGGGAAGTGGGTGGCGAGCCTGTCCAGCAGGGTGGGTTGTCCAGATCCGGTAACCAGGATGGGGATGAGCCCCTCTTGTTGAACGTATTCCAGTGTCTCACGTGCACCGGGCATGGTCTCATCGTTGTTGTATTGGCGAAAAAGCTCCGACTTGCGGGCGTATATCTTCTCCTCCTCTTCGGAGGTAGACTCCCGGTTCAAGTTGCGTTGAAAGATAGCGTTGATCGTGGCATGCCCCAGTCGCCCTTCCTGAAGGAAAAACTCGTTGGGCAGGTATTTCAATCCAAATTCATCCATCGCCTCTCGCCAGGAAAGGTCATGTGCCGGCATGGAGTCGTAAAGCACCCCGTCCATATCAAAGATAACCGCCTTAAGGTCGAAGTGCATCCAACGCTTTGTCTTAAGATAGTTTATGAATAGTTTGTTCATCTTTAATAAGATAGTTGTCTATATAATTTGAAGGTTACAGCCTCGACCGAATGGCCTTACTGGCCTCCTCGAACCCCGGTTTCTCCAGTAGGGCAAACATGTTCTTCTTGTAGGCTTCCACGCCGGGTTGATTGAAGGGGTTTACCCCCAGTAGGTAACCGCTGATACCGCACGCCTTCTCGAAGAAGTAAATCAGTTGTCCCAGGTACCTTTCGTTTAACTCAGGCAGCTCGATTAACAGGTTGGGAACACCCCCGTCCACGTGGGCGACCTGGGTTCCCAGCTCCGCCATTTTATTCACCTCGTCTACCCGCTTTCCTGCCAGGTAATTCAACCCGTCTAGATCTCTCTCGTCGTTGGGTATCCGCACCTCCCTGCCGGGCTTCCGGACGGAGATCACCGTCTCGAAGAGGGTACGCTCCCCCTCCTGAATCCATTGACCCATCGAATGAAGATCGGCCGTGAAATCGACCGCTGCCGGGAAGATTCCTTTCAGCTCCTTCCCCTCGCTCTCCCCGTATAGTTGCTTCCACCACTCGGCCAGGTAGTGTAGCTTGGGGTGGTAGTTCACCAAGACCTCTATCTTCTTACCTCGCTTGTACAGCTCGTTCCGTATTACCGCGTAAATGGCTGGTAGGTTGTGGTTGAAAGAGGTGTCCGGCTCCGTCGCTTTCTCGATTTCCCGGGCTCCAGTTACTAAAGAGCGGATGTCGATTCCTGCCACCGCGATGGGGAGCAGCCCCACCGGGGTGAGTACCGAGTAGCGTCCCCCCACGTCATCGGGGATGACGAATGTTTTGTACCCTTCAGAATCGGCTAACGTGCGAAGTGCACCCTTTCTGGCATCAGTAATCGCGACAATTCGTTTTGTTGCCTCCTCTTTGCCAACTTTATTTTCCAGCTGCTCCTTCAGCAGTCGGAAGGCGATAGCAGGCTCTGTAGTAGTACCCGACTTGGATATGTGGATAATGCCGAACTGTTTATCGTTTAGGTAGTGGGTTAGTTCATACAGGTACTCCTCGCAGAGGTTGATCCCGGCGAACAGCACAACCGGGTTTTTCCGCTCTTCTTCCTTTTGAAGCCAATCGAATGAGTTAGTAAGTGCTTCGATTACGGCACGGGCACCCAGGTAACTCCCGCCGATGCCCACCACAACGACCACCTCGCAACGGGAACGAAGGGCCACTGCGGCCTCTTCCACTTCACGTAAGAGGTTATCGGTGATAGATGAAGGGAGGGAGACCCACCCCAGGAAATCGTTTCCCTCGCGAGAGCCCTCATGCAGCGCCCTGTTACACGCTTCGGCTTGCTCCGATTTTCTCAAGATCTCCGCTTCCGGGAGGAAGGGGAATACTTGCTTGATGTTTAGCTGAATACTATTCATTGTGTTGTTTTTATGAACGGGTAACCGGGCAACGCACGGTACCCCGTTAGGTGAAAATTAGGAGTCAGAAGAAATCGATCAACTGACAGATGCCTTTTTTGGGTTGCAACTTCTCATGAAGGATCTCGTATACCGTTTGGGCAATGGGCATCTGCACTTTGAAGCGCTCATTGAGTTCGTGGATACACTTGGCCCCATAATATCCTTCGGCTATCATCTCCATCTCCAACTGCGCTGTTCTCACGGAATAACCCTTGCCAATCATCGTGCCCAGCGTACGGTTACGGCTAAACTGCGAGTAGCTGGTCACCAGCATATCACCCAGGTACTGCTGCTCCGTGATCTGGCGTTCCATGGGGGCTGCCTTGTTGAGGAAATGCGCCATCTCCTTGGCGCAATTGCTCATCAGTACCGCCTGGAAGTTATCGCCATACATTAGACCTTGGCAGATACCCGCCGCAATGGCGTAGATATTCTTCAGCACTGCCGCGAGCTCAATCCCCACCACATCGGTTGAGGTGTTCGTTTTTAATATCCTCGATGAGATGGCCTCTGCCAGCAGCTTCGCCTTCTCCTCGTCTTTGCTGGCGGCGGTTAGGAATGAAAGGCGCTCTAGGGCAACCTCTTCTGCGTGGCATGGCCCGGAGAGAACACCGATGTTCTCAAAGGGAACTTTAAAGTTGTCGGCCAGGTACTCGCTCATCACCATGTTGTCGTTGGGGATGATGCCCTTCAACGCCGAGACGATAAACTTTCCCCGAAACGTACTATTCCATATGCGCCGGAAGGATTGCTTCACGTATGGTGATGGGATGGCGATAATGACCGTGTCGGAATCCTTTATTGCTTTCTCGATGTTCGAGTAGAAGGTGATCTGTGCCAGGTTGAACTTCACGTTGGTCAAGTAGTTGGGGTTGCGCCCCAGCTTGTAAAAACCTTCGATCTGGTCATCCCTGCGAATGTACCAGTTAATATGTTTCTGGTTCATCAACACCATCTTGGCCAGCGCGGTAGCCCACGTGCCTCCACCAAGGATGCAAATTTTTCCAATAGAGTCCATGCCACGTTATTTTTTCTGTTGAACCGATGCTCCCGATTCGTCGCTTGGTTTGCCCAGGAGTGTTTCTTTTTCAGTGTTTTGCGGATCGGCTTCTCGCTTCAAACGCCATTCGGGACGCATAGTTGGGAAAAGCAGTACCTCTTGGATAGAGGTCTGCCCGGTGAGCAGCATGGTGAGGCGATCCATCCCAATTCCCATTCCCGAGGTGGGGGGCATACCGTACTCAAGTGCCCGTAAAAAGTCCTGGTCGATGAACATCGCCTCGTCATCGCCCTTCTCAGACAAACGGAGTTGCTCCTCGAAACGGTACCGTTGGTCAATCGGGTCGTTCAGCTCGCTGTAGGCGTTGGCCAGCTCTTTTCCGTTGATCATCAGTTCGAACCGCTCCGTTAGATCGGGGTTATCCCGGTGTCGCTTGGTAAGGGGCGACATCTCGATGGGGTAATCGATGATAAAGGTCGGCTGAATGTAATGCTTTTCAGCCTTTTCTCCAAAGATTTCATCAATCAGTTTCCCCTTGCCCATCGTCTCGTCCTCCTCTATCCCCAGTTGCCTGCAAGCCTCTCTGAGCTGGGACTCGTCCATCCCGCTGATATCGATACCAGTATGCTCCTTGATGGCGTTGATCATGGTTACACGCGGGTAGGGCGCCTTGAAGTCGATTACGCGGTCGTCCACCTTCACCTGGGTAGTACCCAGCACCTCCAAGGCAACGTGCTCTAATAGCTGCTCGGTGAACTCCATCATCCAGTGATAGTCGGTGTAGGCTACGTAGATCTCCATCACCGTGAATTCGGGATTGTGCGTACGGTCCATACCCTCGTTTCGGAAGTTTCGGGAGAACTCGTATACCCCATCAAAACCGCCCACGATAAGCCGTTTCAGGTAGAGCTCGTTGGCAATCCGCAGGTAAAGATCAATGTCGAGCGCGTTCATATGGGTGACGAACGGGCGGGCGGCAGCGCCACCAGGTATGCTCTGTAATACTGGCGTGTCTACCTCGAGATAACCCCGTTGGTTAAAGAACGAACGCATCGCGTCGAAGATGCGGGTCCGCTTCACGAAGATATCTTTTACCCCATCGTTCACCAACAGGTCCACGTAGNGCTGGCGATACCGTAGCTCGGGATCTGAAAATTTATCGTACACCTCCCCATCTTTCGCCTTCACTATTGGCAGGGGTCTCAACGATTTCGCCAGCAGGGTCATCGACTCGGCATTCACCGATATTTCTCCCATCCTCGTACGGAAAACGTTGCCCGTGATTCCTACGAAGTCACCGATATCCAACAGCTTCTTGAAAACCGTGTTGTACAGTTCTTTGTCCTCTCCCGGGCAGAGGCCGTCGCGGGTGATGTACACCTGAATACGGCCCTTCGAGTCCATCAACTCGAAGAACGATGCTTTCCCCATGATTCGGCGGCTCATGATCCGTCCCGCGATGCTCACGGCACGAGGCTCTTCGCCGTCCACGAACTCCCTTTTTATATCTGTAGAGTAGGCGTTCACCTCGTACAAGTGAGCCGGATAGGGTTCAATCCCCAGTTCCCTAAGCTCTTCGAGGCTCTGTCTACGAATAACTTCCTGTTCGCTTCGTTCCAAAGTATGCATGTTAGATTATTTTTAATCGCATTTCCTCTCCCTCCCTTTAAGTTACAAAAGTACAAAAAAGTTCATAACAAACCATCCTTTCTGTTGTTCACTTCTCGATCTGAGGGAATGCCCTGTACTGGCGACAAGGGCGTTTAAATAAATTAAAGGAAAAAATGTTGAATTCGAAAAATATTCTCTATATTTGTGCATTATGTTAGCTGGCGGCATTTAGAGAAACCCTAGATGCCCCTTTTTGGATGACATGTTCATAAAGTAGACTATTCCTCGCCATGGCCTTGTCCAAGTAAACTTGTCCATTGCTCATTTGGCTTAACGGAATAGTTCCATACACCGAAACATGAGAATAAAATGACCGTATGAATATAAAACGGGTGAATGAAATCGTGGAAGGGACGGTGCTTTTCGCACCGGATGCGGCGTGTAGCTGCGAGAGCGCATTCGCATCGGACTTGATGAGCGACGTGTTGCGCTATTACATGGAAAACACCATCTTGATTACTGGATTGTGCACGTTACAGACCATCCGGACAGCGGAAATTTCCAATATACCATGTATCGTTTTCGCCCGCGGCAAGCAGGTCTCCGATTCAATGCTTCAGTTGGCAAAGGAGAACGGTATCGCTATCATCGAATCGGGGCTGACCCTGTTCGAGGTATCCGGCAGGCTTTATCAACAGGGGTTGAAGCCGGTTCAAGAATACCTTCATAGCATGAAAGAGAACGACCGGTAACTTAACCCGATAAAACGTGAACGGCGAGTGGTTTGAAAACGGGAAACGAGAATGAGGATTGAATACCATATAGAAGGAGGGGATTTTAGCGCCGCGGGTGGTGCCAGTTCGGCAGTGAGGAAAACGTTGAAGCAGTTCAATATTGCCCCGCTATTGGTGAGGAGGATCGCGGTGGTCCTTTATGAGGCAGAGATGAACGTGGTTGCGCATGCATACCATGGTACCATGACCGTGGATATACGTCCCACCGGTATTTACGTGGTGATCGAGGACAGTGGACCTGGTATTGAAGATATCGATAAAGCTATGCAGGAGGGCTTCTCCACGGCGACGGATGAGGTCCGTCAGATGGGCTTCGGAGCGGGAATGGGGTTACCAAACATCCGGAAGAACTGCGATGAGATGACGCTTACCTCTACTCCTGGCGTTGGGACCCGTCTCGAGATTCAGGTGAACTTTTAAACCGTTTAGCCGAAAAAGAAAAACGTGAAGTGAAAGACAGGAATTACACGCACTCGATTCAGATCGATTCTAACAAATGCATCGGCTGTTCTCGCTGCATGCGTGTCTGCTCCACGAAGGCAATACGCATAGTGGATGGGCACGCGCGTATCCAGCCCGAGCGGTGTGTTGATTGTGGTGAGTGTTTCCGTGCCTGTCCTCAGCGAGCCATATATGCCAAAGACGATGGACTGACCTCTCTCCCTCCCGGGCATCACACCATTGCGTTGGTTCCCTCGGTCTTCATTGGGCAGTTCCCTCCTGGCTATTCGGCCACACAAGTGCTGGATGCCGTGCGCCAGGTGGGTTTCGATGAGGTGTTTGAAGTGGAACACGCGGTCGACTTCATGAAGCGTGCCTATTCCGCTTACGCGGAGAGTCACTTGACAAGGCCACTTATTAGTTCTTATTGTCCCGCTGTGGTGCGCCTAATACAGGTGCAGTACCCCGCGCTGACCGGGCAAATCATGCGGTTAAAGGCCCCTCACGATATCGCCTCGCTATTTTTGAGAAAATCGAGAGAGAGGAGGAATGGAGCGCCCGAAGATGATGCGCCTGAAAAGATTTCCATTTACTATATAACCCCGTGTGCCGCGAAGAGCGTGGCCGCCAGCGCCCCCGTGGGTGAGGAGAAGTCGTTCATTGATGGGACGATCAACATGACGACCGTTTTTAACCTCGCTTTGAAAATATTGCGGGGACAGAAAGAGACTATGGACCGGAAATCGGTTGCCGATATGAGTCCCGATTCGGTCTGTTGGTCGTTGTCGGGTACTGAGAAGAAGTATTTCCCCGGGCGAAGTCTTGCTATCGACGGGATGGATAACGTGATTGAGTTCCTGGAAAAGCTCGAGTTGGGACAAATCACCGGGATTGACTTTCTAGAGATGCGTGCCTGTGATCAGGGATGCGCGGGAGGTATCCTCTGCCCGGGCAACCGCTTCCTTACGGTAGAACGATTGGAAAAGCGTCGCGAACGGTTGAGGATGCTCAAGGAGGAGCACCGGGGGACCGTGGAAAACAGCTTGCTGGAGAGGGAGGAGGAGCTTCACGCCCACTCGGGGGTGGGGCCGGTCTACCCTCGCGATGGGCTGTTGCTGGATGAGGACATGGCGAAAGCCCTCCTCAAGCTGCAGCGAATTGACCGGCTACTGACTTACCTGCCTGGGTTCGACTGCGGTGCTTGTGGTGCACCCGAGTGTAGATGCTTGGCGGAGGATATCGTGAAAGGGAAGGCGACCATTTCGCACTGCGTTTTCGTGCAGCGCGTCATGGAGAAGAACTATAAGCTGAGCCCTGAACAGTCGTTTGCGGTCATCGAGAAGGTGTGGGGTAAGAATCGGCTTGATAAGTACCGGGAGTAAGCAAAACAAAAGGAGTAAGCTATAATAATGGAGTGGTGAATATGAATGTAAAAAGCATGAAAGAGGCTTTGGGCTACGAGTGTCTCTCCGGTGAGTCATGGCTCGATCGGCCTGTAGAGGGTGCCTACCAGTCGGATCTTTTGAGCGACGTTATGGGGAAGGCGCAAGCTGGGATGGTGTGGATTACCTCTCAGGTGCATAAGAATATCGTGGCGGTCGCTTCGCTGAAGGAGTTAAGCGCCATCGTCGCCGTGAACGAGCGGAAGGTGGACCCGGAAGTTATCGAGGCGGCCAACGAGGAGGAGGTGGTGATCCTCGCGTCCGGGAAGCCGGCTTTCGAAACAGGTGGAGAGTTGTATTGTTGGCTGAGCGAGGCGAAAAACGGTTGAACGAGTAGGCATGAGGGCCGATCTGCATATACACACCTGCCTTTCACCATGCGGGGATCTGGATATGAGCCCAAGGAACATCGTTCGAATCGCCAAGGAGCGGGGACTGCAAATCATCGCGATTACTGATCACAACAGTACCCGGAACGTTCGGACCTGTATGAGCCTGGGAGAACGAGAGGGACTCTACGTGATCCCCGGCTGCGAGGTGAACACGCGAGAGGAGGTACATGTGCTGTGCTATTTTCCTCACTTGGAGGCTACCGAGGCGTTCCAACGCTACCTGGATGGGAAGATGAGCGATGTGAAAAATGACCCTGATCGGTTCGGCTATCAGGTGGCCGTGGATGAGAACGACCAGATCGTGTACGAGGAGGAGCGCTCCTTGTTCATGAGTATCAGCGATGAGATAGAGCGGGTCGCCGAGGTGGTATACCGGCTGGGTGGCATTTTTGTTCCTGCTCATGTGGATCGTCCCGGGAACAGCCTGTTCAGCCAATTGGGGTTTATTCCCCCGGGGTTGAGATACCACGCGCTGGAGGTGTCAAAAGGCACTACGCCTGCTGGTTTCTTATTAGGTCACCCCGAGCTGAAAGAGGAGCGTTTGATACAGAGTTCCGATGCGCATTACCCGGGGGACATCGCGGTGGCCTATACCCGGTTTGGTATCACGGGGCTAAACTGGCAGGAACTTACCGATGCGTTGTTGAACGCCAGGTACGAAACCTGCAACACCCGGTTCGGTACGTCCAGGGGAACCGTTGTCCCATCATGGGGAGACCCTGAAAAAGGAGAACGCTTATGACCGATTTGGCCATGCATATGATGGATATCGCGCAGAACTCTATACGGGCGGGGGCTCGAACCATCGGGATTGATATAGAAGAGAGGAGTGGCGACTGTACGCTTACGCTTCGGGTGACAGACGACGGTAAAGGGATGAGCCGCGAGACCGTGGAAAAGCTGGTTGATCCCTTCTTCACCACCCGTGATACGCGGAGGGTGGGATTGGGAATTCCCTTCCTGAAGATGACCTGCGAACAGGCGGGCGGAGGGTTACAGATAATCTCTAAAGAGGGGGAAGGAACGACCATTGAGGCTACGTACCGCACCGATAATATCGACTGCCTGCCGATGGGCGATGTGCCCGGTTATCTCTCGCTCTTGTTGAAAGCGAATCCGGAGATCGCCTTCCGGTTCATGTACCGGGTGGACGAGGAGGAGTTTGTTTTGGATACCGAGGAACTGAGGGAGTTGGGAATCGAGTGGGAGGCTGCTGGAATGTTGGCCGTGATAAAGGAGTACATACGAGAAAACATGAATGCGATCGATCATATCGCGAACGGGTGATCGTGTGTGCATGACAAAAACGATAATCGAGTAGATGATGAACATGAATATAAGATAAACTTTAACTAACTAAATGATTGAATGATATGGCTGTGATTAAAACACTGGATGACCTGAAAAAGAGACAGGAGGAGATGAAGTCCCGGGTGAACCTGAGAGACAAGGCGGAAAATCCCGAGTCGTTGGTTCAAGTGAAAGTGGCGATGGCGACCTGCGGCATCGCTTCGGGGGCCAAAGAGGTAATGGAGTTCTTCGTGACGGAACTTGATAAGAGAAGTATCGACGCGGTGGTCACGCAAACCGGCTGTATGGGATACTGCTTCGCCGAACCAACGGTGGAGATCACCCTGCCCGGTAAGGAGCCGATAGTCTTTGGGTACGTGGACGCTGAAAAAGCGGATGAGATTATCGAGCGGTACATAAAAGAGGGAGAATTGGTGGATGGTATCATCCCGCAAAATTACAATACCATTTAAACAACGATCTATGAGTCATTACAAAATGCATTTGCTGGTGTGCGCCGGCACCGGCTGTCACGCCTCAGAGAGCGACCTGGTTTACGAGATGCTACATGACGAGGTGGAGCGAAAAGGGTTGAACGACGACGTGCAGGTTATCCGCACGGGTTGCTTTGGCTTTTGCGAGAAGGGACCCATCGTGAAGGTGCTACCGGATAACACCTTCTATACCCAGGTGAAACCGGATGATGCCCGAGAGATCATCGACGAGCACGTGATCAAGGGACGAGAGGTGGAGCGGCTGCTCTACCTGGATCCCGAGACGAACGAGCACGTGATTGACTCGAAGCATATGGGATTCTACAAAAAGCAGTTGCGGGTAGCCTTGCGCAATTGTGGTACTATCGACCCGGAGAACATCGACGAGTCGATTGCCCGAGACGCTTACATGGCACTGGGTAAGGTAATCACCGAAATGACCCCGCAAGAGGCTATCGACCTGATTAAGCGGTCCGGCTTACGAGGTCGTGGTGGTGCTGGGTTCCCTACCGGTCTCAAGTGGGAAATCACGAGCAAGAACCAGAGCGATCGGAAATTCGTGGTCTGTAACGCCGACGAGGGGGATCCCGGTGCGTTTATGGACCGTTCCATCTTGGAGGGCGACCCGCACTCCGTCCTTGAGGCGATGGCAATTTGCGGGTACTGCATCGGGGCATCCGAAGGGTTAATTTATATTCGCGCGGAGTATCCACTAGCCATCCGGAGACTGAAGATAGCCATCTCTCAGGCAAGGTCGTATGGACTGCTGGGAGATAATATATTAGGGAGCGACTTTAGCTTCGACATCAAGTTGCGCTACGGGGCCGGTGCCTTCGTGTGTGGTGAGGAGACCGCGCTGATCAATTCCATGGAGGGACATCGGGGTGAACCTACCAACAAGCCCCCCTTCCCGGCAGAAAAAGGGTACCTGGGGAAACCCACCTGCGTGAACAACGTGGAGACCTTCGCCAATGTCCCGGTAATCGTGTTGAAAGGGGCGGAATGGTTCTCCTCCATCGGCACCGAGAAGTCGAAAGGAACCAAAGTTTTCGCCCTCGCGGGGAAGATCAACAACGTCGGCCTCATAGAGGTACCGATGGGTATCACGCTCCGGGAGATCATTTACGAGATTGGTGGCGGTGTGAAAGGGGGCAAAAAGTTTAAAGCCGTCCAGACGGGGGGACCATCGGGAGGTTGTCTTACCGAGAAGCACCTCGATACACCGATCGACTACGAGAGCCTTATGGCAGCAGGGTCGATGATGGGTTCGGGGGGCATGATCGTGCTCGACGAGGACGACTGCATGGTATCGGTTGCCAAGTTTTACCTCGACTTTATTGTTGAGGAGTCCTGCGGGAGGTGCGCACCCTGTCGTATTGGAAGCAAGCGGCTGTATGAGACCCTGGACCGAATCACCGTGGGCAAGGGGGAGCAGGAGGATATCGAGATACTGAAAAATTTGGGGTCGGTCATTAGAGACACGGCACTATGTGGTTTGGGACAAACTGCCCCGAACCCGGTGATCTCTACGCTCGATAACTTCATGGAGGAGTACGTGGAACACGTGCACGAGAAGAAGTGTCGTTCTGGACAGTGCAGAGACCTGCTTTATTACGTGATTTCGGAAGAGAATTGTACAGGTTGCATGGCGTGTACGAGGGTCTGCCCCACCCATGCCATAAGTGGTGAACGGAGGCAACCCCACGTGATTAACCAAGAGGTCTGTATCAAGTGCGGCGCATGTATGGAAAAGTGTCAGTTCGATGCCATTAGCCTGATGAAGGACTATCCGAGAGAAGTTCAATTAACCACGAAATAATGAATTAACAGTATGATAGAACTAACGATAGATAAAAAGAAGGTGCGGGTGGAGAAAGGAACTACCATCCTTAAGGCGGCCCGGCAAGCGGGCATAGAGATACCCACCCTGTGTCATTACGAGTTGTGCGACATGGGCATTGAGAATAAACCGGGCGGGTGCCGAATCTGCGTGGTGGAGGTAGAGGGGCGACGTAACCTTGCTCCCTCATGCATCACCGAGGCGCAAGACGGTATGGTGATCCACACGCATAGCATACGGGTGCTTAATGCGCGGACAACGGTATTGAAGCTCATCATTTCTGATCACCCGTTTGATTGCTTAGTGTGCCCCAAGTCGGGTCATTGCGAACTGCAAGACCTGGCTGTGCAGTTCGGCATCCGTAGCCAGCCCTACGTTGGGGAACAGTCGAAGTACCGAAATGATACCTCCCCATCCATTATCCGCGATGTGGACAAGTGCATCATGTGCCGCCGTTGCGAAATGATGTGCAACGAGGTACAGACCGTGGGTGCGTTGTCTGCCGTGAACCGCGGGTTCATGTCAGTGGTGGCCCCCGCGTTCGAGATGAACCTGGAAGACTCTCCCTGTACCTACTGTGGGCAGTGCGTGTCGGTCTGCCCCACGGGTGCACTTACCGAGAAGGACCATACCAACGAGATTATACGTGCACTGAGTGATCCATCGAAAACGGTGATCGTTCAAACGGCTCCCGCTGTACGTGCCGCATTGGGAGAGGAATTCGGTATGCCTGCCGGAACGCTTGTCACTGGCAAAATGGTTTCCGCACTCCGGGAGCTGGGCTTCGATTACGTGTTCGATACCGATTTCAGTGCAGACTTAACGATCATGGAGGAGGGGACCGAACTGTTGCAGCGTGTAAGTGGTTTCTTGAAAGGTGATACCAACGTGCGATTGCCTATCCTTACCTCTTGCTGTCCCGGTTGGGTCAACTTCTTTGAACATAACTACCCTGACCTACTAGATGTGCCCTCTACGGCGAAGTCACCCCAGCAGATGTTCGGGGCCATCGCCAAGACCTATTTCGCGGAGAAGATCGGGGTGAAACGGAAAGACATGATCGTGGTCTCCGTTATGCCCTGCCTGGGTAAGAAGTACGAGTGCCAGCGCGACGAGTTCAAGGTGGATGGCAACCCTGATGTTGATTACTCGATCTCTACCCGCGAGTTAGCAGCCTTTATCAAACAGGCGAATATCGACTTCCTGAACCTCCCGGACGGCGACTTCGATGACCCGCTGGGCGAGTCGACAGGTGCTGCCGTCATCTTCGGCAACACTGGAGGAGTTATCGAGGCAGCGTGCCGCACAGCCTACGAGCTCTATACCGGGAAGAAATTAGAGAAGGTGGACTTCCATGAGTTGCGTGGGATGGAAGGTATCCGTTCGGCCACGGTAGACTTTAACGGGGTTGAACTGAATATCGGGATTGCACACGGGCTGGGGAATGCCCGCAAGCTGCTGGACGAGGTGAAGGAAGGGAAGTCGAAGTTCCACGCGATCGAGGTGATGGCGTGCCCCGGTGGATGCATCGGTGGTGGTGGACAGCCCTTTAACCACGGTGATAGCGAGATCCTCGAGAAGCGCGCCGCGGCTCTTTACATGGCAGACCATGAGATGCCAATCCGCAAGTCGCACGAGAACCCTTCTATCATCAAGCTGTACGAGGAGTTCTTGGGCGAACCGGGGAGCGAGCTTGCTCACAAGCTGTTGCACACGGAGTACTTCCCGAAGAGCAACGAGGTGACCATCCATCTACAAGGATGATTGTTGAATCATGAAATTGAAACCATATGAGTAAAAAAATAACCATATCACCCGAGGCCTTCGAATATATGGAAAAGGTGACCGGCACCGATGGCGTGGAGGTAAGGGTAAACTTGCCGAAAAAGATCATAGAGCAGATCAACGAGATATGCGACTCGTTCGACAACGATCCGGGAGAGTTAATCAACGTGCTGCATGAAGCGCAAAACCAGTTCGGCTACCTCTCGGCAGAGGTGCAGGACGTGGTGGCTCATAACCTGCATATACCAGTAGCGCAGGTGTACGGGGTGGTGACCTTCTACTCCTACTTTTCGATGATTCCCAAGGGGGAATACCCCATCTCCATCTGCATGGGGACAGCCTGTTACGTGCGTGGTGCCGAGAGGGTACTCGAGGAGTTTACAAAGGAGTTGGGCATCAAGGTGGGAGAGACCACGCCCGACGGACGCTTTTCGATTAACTGCTTGCGCTGCGTGGGGGCCTGCGGGTTAGCCCCCGTGGTGCTGGTGGGCGAAAAAGTGTACGGACGCGTTTCGCCAGATGGGGTAAAGCAGATTATTGATGAGTACAAAAAGGCGGATGGTGGAAGCTGTTAAAATGTTTCTATGCACTTTAACCTGCCTTTCCGGCAGCCTTTTAAGTTGTTTCAGCACATGTTTTTTCAGCAGGTTAAATCCGGGTGTTCGCTCCTGCTTGAATTCTCTTTTCATACCGGGCAGAGTTTCCCTGTTGAAAATAAGCGATAACGTGATTCAGACCACGTAGCCGCCGTTCTAGTGATTTAAGTTCCCCTTCCCCATCGTCATTGGCGATGGGGAGGGGTTTGTTTTCATATAGCAGGTATTCGGGTCGGTAGCTGGTAGGCGTGATGTTGGGCATAACCACGTTGGCGCCTATCGTGATGGCTTTTTCCCGTGCGTTGCTGTCAATCGCCTCCAGTGCGGTGGTCGCTGCTATATTGATGTCCTTCATCAGGAGGCGCAGCAGGGCTACCATCTTCCAGCTCAGTTGCAGCCGATCCTCAAGGGAGAGTAGCTTTTCCCTGTGGGCGTAGAGCGGGGTATCTGGGTGCTCGATGTAGGGCCCCATACCGCACATATCGATATCGATCCGTTTCATGAAGAGGAGATCGTCTGCCAGCTGATCGATCGTCTGGAAGGGGAGGCCGATCATTACCCCGGTTCCCACCTGGTATCCTGTTTCCCGCAACGCTTCCAGTGCCTTCAGCCGTTCATGATAGGTGTGGGCGTTATCATTGGGATGCAGCTTTCGGTACAGCGCTTCCGAGGAGGTCTCCACGCGAAGAAGGTAACGATCTGCACCGCTCTCGAACCAGCGTCGGTAGGTCTCTTTTCGCTGCTCTCCACAGGAAAGGGTGATGCCGAGTGCCCCGTTAGTAGCCTGCTTCGCCTCCCTCACGATGCGGTCGATCCATGCGATAAATTCCGGTGAGTTCCATTCGCCCGACTGGATGGTGACTGACCCGTACCCCCCCTCGTAGGCCCTCATCACGGCTTCCATCGTTTCTTCGTGGCTTAGCATGTAGCGGTGCAGTGAGCGGTTCGAACGACGGATGCCGCAGTAGAAGCAATCTTTCTGGCAGCGGTTGGATAGCTCGATCAATCCCCGTAAGTATACTTTGTTTCCCACGTGCTGCTTTTTGACGAGGGCAGCGCGCTCAAACAGCCTCTGCTCCTCCTCTCCTTTGGTTGACAGGAGCGAGATAAGATTCTCCTTTGACAGTTTTTCCTTCATCGTCATTTGGTTTGTTCCATGGGGCGTTTACGGCGTATGAGGCAGTTTTACCTTGTTGGTGTTATCCTTGCTCCCGTTCTCGATGGGATACTTTTCTTATAGGTCGTTTCATCTGGGACACCGGGATGCGAGGCGTGTCCAACGGTTTCCTGTTCTTCTTCAGATGGGTGTTTAGGCTGGAGTCAAAAATCCGGAAAAAGTTGCGGCTCAATGCTTTTTTTATTGAATACCCGTGTTGCCCTGTTGAAGATGCCGTGCAGGTAGGCCAGTGCCATCCCGTAGTTGGTGACCGGGACACCTGCTTCGATAAAGGGGCGGAGTCGGTTTTGCAGCTGCTTGCGGGTAATCATACAGCCACCGCACTGAATCACGAGTGCAAACTCGCGGGGGTCAGCAGGCAGCTCGGTGAGGCCTGATACAACGGTAAAACGTAATTTCTTACCTGTAACCTTTTGAAGCAGAGCCGGTATCTTTACCCTCCCTATATCGTCGCAACTAACCTGGTGGGTGCAGCTCTCCAGTATCAGCACGTGGTCGCCCTCTTCCAGTTGAGAGATACTCGGCGTCCCCGCCAGGTAAGCTTCGAAATCGCCCTTGAGACGGGCAAATAGGATGCTGAAGCTGGTCAGCGGGACATCCTGGGGGAGTCGTCTCGCCACGACCCCGAACACCGAGCTGTCGGTGATGGCCAAGGCAGGTCGTATCCGGAGCTTAGAGAAATCTGCCAGCTCGGTCTCTTTAATCACGATGACCACGCAATGGTTATCGAGGGCATCGCGCAGGGTTTGGTTTTGCGGGAGGATAAGCCGCCCCTCAGGTGCCGCTTCGTCGATGGGCGTGATGAGCAGTACCACGTCCTTTGGCTTGACCAGGTCACCAATCAGCGAGCTTTTCAAGAAAGCGGTTTCCGGTACGATTCGTTTTAGCGCACTTATCAACCGCTCCTTATCGGCCGGTAGGGTCGTGCTAAAGTCGATGATCTCCGCGTTGGAGTATTGCTTGATGGCAGTTTTGGTGATCGCCGCGATTTTGTCGATATCGCTTTTGTTGTGCGCGATAAGGTACGGCACCTCATTCTTGTTGAACTGCTCGATCAAGCGTACCTCGTAGTCGCCAAACTGGTTCCCGGAAATTAGTAGTATTGCGCAGTCGACCCTCCGGATAACCTCTTTGGAGCGCTGTATCTTCATCGAGCCGATTTCACCCAAGTCGTCCATGCCGGCCGTATCGATCAGGATTGCCGGGCCGATATCGGTAATCTCCACCGATTTTTTCACGGGGTCAGTCGTCGTTCCTGGGAAATGCGATACAAGGGATATCTCTTGTCCGGTGATCATGTTGATCAGCGAACTTTTCCCGGTGTTCACGCGACCAAATATGCCAATATGAAGCCTGTTCACACTCATGTGCAATAATTACGTTTTGGGAACGCGTGTTAAAAATAGATGTCTCGCTCTCCCCTTTTCACCCGTTCGATTTTTTCCCGAATATCGCGCTGCATCTTTTCGTTCATCCTTTCCATATTTTTCTCGATCACAGCCCATCCTCTATTCGAGGTTTCCGGTGGGGCGTAATCCACCAGGTACTCGGCCAGCGTGAGCATGGCATTGGGCGTGCAGAACCTTTTGATGAAGCCGGGTACGGAGAACTCCATGAAGTGTTCCCCGGTCCGGCCGAGCCGGTAGCAGGCAGTGCAGAACGAGGGGAGCATCCCCTGCTGTAGCAGCTCGTCTACCACCTCGTTCAAGGTGCGGTCATCACCGATATGGAACTGCCCGCGGTTCAGGTCGTGATTCCTTTCCGCTCGGGAGTAGCTCCCCAACTCTATTTTGGTGCCGCCGTCTATCTGAGACACCCCGTATTGTATCAGCTCGTTACGCAGTGGTGCCGGCTCGCGTGCGGTTAAGATTAGTCCGGTATAGGGGACTGCCAGTCGGAGAATAGCTACTAGCCGGGCGAACTCCTCATCCGACACGAAATGGCGATCTCCTACTTCGAGCATGGATGCATCTTTTATCCTGGGGAAGGAGATGGTGTGGGGACCCACGTTGTAGCATGCTTCCAGGTGATTGGTATGTCGCACCAACCCCATCACCTCGAAGCGCCAATCGTACAGGCCCAGCAGCGCGCCGATGCCCACGTCATCGAGACCTGCTTCTTGCGCCCGGTCGAGCGAGGTAAGCCGGTACTCGTAGTTTGCCTTCTTGCCTCGAACGTGGTACCTCTTGTAAGCCTCTGGGTGGTATGTCTCCTGGAATACCTGGTAGGTACCTATCCCCGCCTCTTTCACGGTGCGAAACCCCTCGATGTCCAGCGGTGCCGCGTTGATGTTTACCCGTCGTATTTCGCCAGTTCCCTTTTTCACGCGGTAGGCGGTTCGGGCCGCCTCCGCGATGAATTCGGGGCTATACTCGGTATGCTCCCCGAAAACCAAGATCAACCGTTTCTGTCCCTCATCCTCCAGGGCTTCGATCTCTCTCTCCAGCTCTTTGCCAGTAAGGGTTACGCGCACCTGTTCCCGGTTGGAAGATCTGAACCCGCAGTAGGTACAGTCGTTCGAGCACTTGTTGCCAACGTAGAGAGGGGCGAATAGCACGATACGGTCACCGTAAACCTTTGTCTTCAGTGCCTTGGCTCCCTCTTTAATACAATGAATCGACTCACTGTCGGTCCCGTTAATCAGGACCGCCACCTCTTTCAGGTTGAGTCTCTTTTTTTCCAACGACTTCGCCACCACCTGCTGTACGCTCTCAAGGGTAGAGGGAGTTTGGTTTAGGTAGTTCCATATCTCATCAGCATCGATAAACGGTTGCATCGGGACATCGGGGATACGGTATTGTTCCGGGATAAACTGCATATATATAACTTAGTGCCTATGCGCGAAGATAACAATATCGACCCAATTTCATGCTATCACCACTCAATAATTTCATACAACTTTCGTGTATATAAGTTCAACCATTGCATTCATGTCAGTTTTTACTTTCATGATTGAAAGAAAAAATAGCTCGATAAAAACATGCGATAGTCGTAGATTTTTTTAACTTTGTCGGTAGTTGCCGCGCTACAGGAAAAATATATCTCTTCGTGCTAAAGGGAAAAGGGGAGATTAATCGGTGGAAGGAGCAAAGTGGCAGGAATAGGAATAAACAGAAAAGCAAAAAGGGGTTTATGAAAAGAGTTGATTTAACAGGTTTGGGGGTGGCGTTAATCACCCCGTTTAAAGAGGACGGTTCCATAGATTTTGATGCCCTCCCGCTGTTGGTGGATTACCAGTTGGAGAATGGGACCGATTATATCGTGGCCCTGGGCACTACGGCTGAAACGCCCACGCTTTTCAGGCAGGAGAAAAAGGAGGTGGTTCGTTGCATCGTTGAACGGGTCAATGGGAGGGTTCCAGTGGTGATGGGAGTGGGGGGAAACAATACGGCCGCCCTGGTGGAGGAGTTACAGACCTCCGATTTCACGGGTGTGAGCGCGATCCTATCGGTGACTCCCTATTATAACAAACCGTCTCAAGAGGGCCTTTTCCAGCATTATAGAACGTTATCGAACTACTCGCCGCTGCCCATCGTGTTGTACAACGTGCCGGGTCGGACGGGCGTGAATATGACGGCCGAGACAGCCCTTCGTATTGCTCACCACTGTCCCAACGTGATCGCGACTAAAGAGGCGTCAGGTAACCTACAACAGATAAAAGCGATTGCCGAGGGTGCACCCGAGGGGTTTCACGTGATTTCTGGTGATGATGCTGTTACCACTGCCGTGATTGAATTGGGTGGTATAGGCGTGATTTCGGTCTTCGCCAACGCGTTCCCTAAAGAGATGTCTTGGCTCGTGCAGAGTGGGCTTGGTGGTGACCTTGTGAATGCGCGAAGCGAGATGGAGGCTAATTACAGCGAGCTTTTTCACCTGATGTTCGTAGAGGGTAACCCGGCCGGTGTGAAGTGTATGCTCCATGAAAAGGGGATGATTCTTAACTGCCTACGCTTGCCTTTGGTCCCGGTGAGCGAGGAGACCCATGCGAAAATCAAGAAAGCGTTGGCTAACTTCATTCAAGGATGAGGATAGTGAGCATGGTTTAACAACACAAAGAGAATCCAATTAAAAAAGGTTGTCAAAAGGTTTCCATGAAAAGGGATTTATTGAAAAAGAGGCCCCCTTGATTGAGAAGGCCTCTTTTATAATGGTTAACGTGATATCAGGTTTAAGGCAAAAAAGATTGTTTTAGGTTATCGTTTACAAAGATAAGACCCATTTTTGAACTGGCAAAATAAAAAAACATATTATAAAACATAGTTATAGAATATGTTTTTGGATCGATTGGGCTGCGTTAGAATTTTAACCTGCTTTAATTCAGTGTGAAGTGACTTCTGCAGGGAGGTCTCTTCTTTTAGGGGCTACTTCTCTTGGTGAAACATTAAAAAAGGCAGGTCATTATGACCTGCCTTTTTTCCATTTTTCGAGAATTATTTCCGGATGCCCAGCTCCTTGATAATGGAGCGATACCGTTCGATATCCTTTTCGATCAGGTAATCGAGTAAACGACGACGCTTACCCACTAAAATTCTCAATGCCCTTTCCGTGTTATAATCCTTCTTGTGTGACTTCAAATGTTGAGTCAAGTGCGAAATACGGTAGGAAAACAATGCTATCTGCGCTTCAGGTGAGCCAGTATCAGTGTTAGACTTCCCGTACTTGGCGAAGATTTCCTTCTTTTTTTCAGAATCTAAATACATGCTTTGTAGTAACTATTGCGTTTAAAAACTTTTCGGACGGCAAAGATACGTTTAAAAAATTACATTACAAACGGATTGGTTGATTATTTTACCTTTGGTACCGCCACTGAGCTACTGGCGTCGTTTTAATTTCCCGCTAAGGCGGCGAATAGCGTCGGTTATCGCCTGATCCGGTTCAATCACGTTATATTCGCCCCAAAAGTCGGGATCGAGAAAATGTTCAACTTTTTCCGCGATCACGTCTGTCGACCGGATTCGCTCATTACGTGGAAACCTCACCACGTTTTCGTTATACCGGTCCGTGATGGCCATCTCGGAACCGATAGTGTAGTTGGTCGCGAACAGCCCGAAGAGCCGGTTACTCCATCGTACGCGGAACTCCACATCAGTTGAGCTGTAGTTAAAGAACCACTTGCCCTCATTCTCGCTGAAATCTACCACGTAGCGGGCACGGTTCACCTCTACTTTCATTTTGGGTGGCTTGCGGCGAATGAAGATCTGGGATGCGTCTTTCCTACCTTCCACGTTCATGTTAAACTCCATGCGTGCAAAAGCGAGAGAGTGAGCCTCCAAATAGATCGTTCCCCGGAATAAGATATCTCGAATACTTTCCAGTGGGGCAAACGAGATGGCGTAATGTGGCCTGTTGTTGTAATTGATTAGTCCATCAATATGGAATGAGTAGTCTGCTCCGTTTATGCCAAAAACGATCTCCGGGTTTTTCGCGATATCAAGCATCAGGGCATCGCTAATCCCACCTTGAAACTTCAATAACACGGTGTCTCTCGGGGAGATGTCAGTTGCTTTTCTTCCAATGTAAATCCGGGCTTGGTCACTGTTGATTGACGAGTAAGAGGATTTATAAATGTCCAGAACCGCTTCCACGAGGGATATGTAGCGAGATCCTTTCTTTACCGATTCACGGTAGAATGAGACCATCATGTTGGGCTTGTCCGAGTAGTTTTGAGGAATTCGGCGCAACGCTTCCCGCACCAACAAGGTGCCATCACCGGAGACTACCTCTATCTCACTTAACGTGAAGGGTGATGGCTTGAGATTGATATGGTTGTTGGGGGTGTCGATTAACGTGATGACCGGGATATGCCCGTTCTCGTACCCTAGGTGACGAATCACGAGGTGCGAATTGCGGGAAGATGCGGGTAGCCTTATGGAGAAGTAGCCTTCTTGGTTGGTGACACTTGATATATGGCTACCGTACACCGTGATGCTCGCGTTTACAAGCGGTTCATTGGTGTCACCGCCCAGTACCCTTCCCCTTAGCACGTGGATTGAATCCGTACGTTGATCTATCTCTATGGCCTCCACCGATTCCTCTGTTGACCACGCGTTAACGGAGAGGATACAACAAAAAAGAAAGGATAGGACTACCAGGCGTTTCATGTGTTGGGAATTATCAGTGGTTTAACGTGGACTGCGCAATTTAACTGTCATACAAAGTAAACATTTAGAAGTCAGAAATCCAACAAAGTGACACTTTTTAACTATTAAAAGTTACAGGAAAAAATTTGTTTCATGAATATGGGGTAAAATCGGTTTGTTAAAGTTAAATTTGCACAGTAAACGCGGCGAAAATGACTTACAAATACGATTTTTTAGTAATCGGTTCCGGTATCGCGGGGATGAGCTTCGCGCTTAAGGTGGCACCGCACGGCAGGGTGGCACTTGTGGCCAAGACCCTGCTGGAAGAAGGTAACACCTTTTACGCCCAAGGTGGTATTGCCTCGGTGACCCATCCCTGGGATCACTTCGAGAACCATATTGCCGACACGTTAAATGCCGGCGCCGGGCTGTGTGCCCCCGAGGTGGTAGAGAAGGTGGTGCGTGAAGCGCCCGGGCAGATCCGGGAACTGATAGGATGGGGAGTGGACTTCGACAAAGATGAACAGGGCAATTTCGACCTGCATAGAGAGGGGGGGCATTCTGATTTTCGCATCCTGCACCACAAGGATAAAACGGGGGCAGAGATACAGATGAGCCTTGTGGAAGCGGTTAGGGCTCATCCCAATATCGATGTGTTTGAGCGTCATTTCACTATTGAGGTGCTTACGCAGCATCACTTGGGACAGATCGTAACCCGCCATACGCCGGATATCGAATGCTATGGCGCGTATATTCTTAACGAAGAGACCGGATCGATTGATGTCTTCTTGTCGAGAGTGACTATGATGGCCACGGGTGGCATCGGCGCAGTCTATCAAACCACTACCAACCCCAGCGTGGCCACGGGTGATGGCATCGCCATGGTTTCAAGGGCGAAAGGGGAGGTAAAGGGGATGGAGTTCGTGCAGTTTCATCCCACGGCGCTCTACCACCCTGGAGCGAGGCCCTCTTTCTTGATTACCGAAGCGATGAGAGGGTACGGCGCCATTTTAAAAACGTTGGATGGTAAGGAGTTCATGCACAAGTATGACGAGCGAGGTTCCCTGGCTCCACGCGATATCGTGGCCCGCGCTATCGATACCGAGATGAAGGAGCGGGGAGAGGAGCACGTTTTCCTGGATGTGACGCGACAGGATGCGGCAGAGACGCGGCGTCAATTTCCCACGATATACGAGAAATGCCTCGCGTTCGGGATCGATATCACGAAAGAGATGATTCCTGTTGCCCCGGCGGCGCATTACCTCTGTGGAGGGATCTGGGTGGATCTAAACGGTGCCACCTCTATTCATCGCCTCTACGCCAACGGTGAGTGTGCTTGTACCGGGTTGCATGGGGCGAACCGCTTGGCCTCCAACTCGTTGATAGAGGCAGTGGTGTTTGCCGATGCAGCAGCGAAACATACAATACCCCGCTTCAAGCAGTACCCGTTTCAGGAGGATGTACCTCCCTGGAATGACGAAGGAACCACCTCGCCCGAGGAGATGGTGTTAATCACGCAGAGCTACCGGGAGGTGGGGCAGATTATGTCATCCTACGTGGGTATCGTTCGTTCCGACCTGCGTTTGAACCGGGCGATGAGCCGTCTCAACATCCTCTTTCGGGAGACGGAGAGTCTTTTCCAACGGTCGGTGGTCTCCCGCGAAATTTGCGAGCTGAGGAATATCATCAAGGTGAGTTACCTGGTTATCAAACAGGCTATGGCGCGTAAGGAGAGCCGTGGACTGCATTACACCATCGACTATCCGGACAAAGATCCCAACTCGATATTGTGACCCGGTGCCCTGTGCTTTGGGGTGTTGTTTTGGCTTTTAACGCGAAACTCTTACCGAAGCTTGAAAATAAAACGGATCATATACCGAGAGATAAATAGACTCGGATACAAATTCATCGAGGCACAAATATGTCGGGATGCGAATACATGGGATGTAAAGAATTCAGAAGGCAGTGAAGTGGGGAGTTAGTAAAAATAATGGATATAGCTGTATGCGAAGTGACGAGAAAGTGAAAACGATTAATTTGAACGGTGAATTAATGGACCTCTCCGAACCGAGGGTGATGGGGATACTAAATGTAACCCCCGACTCGTTCTTCCCTGGTAGCCGGAAGCAGTCGGAACGGGATATTGTGGAGCGGTGCGGCCAAATCCTTCGCGAAGGGGGCACGTTTATCGATGTAGGTGCGCAATCCACCATGCCCATCTCTCGTCTTTTGGATGCCAAGGAGGAGGCGGGGCGGTTGATGCCCGCCTTGAGGCTGATTAGGAGGGAGTTTCCGCGGGCGCTGCTGTCGGTTGACACCTTTTACGCCGACGTGGCGAAGGAGGCGGTTGAAGAGCACGGGGTGAATCTGATCAACGACATTTCGGGGGGGCAAATCGATGAGCGCATGTTTCCCACGGTGGCCAAGCTGAAGGTGCCCTACATCCTGATGCATATGCGGGGGACGCCCCAGACGATGCAGCAGTTGACTGATTACGATCACTTCGTGCAGGAGGTACTCCTTTACTTTTCGGAAAAGATCGCGCAGCTGAATCAGCTGGGGGTGAATGACGTGATCCTTGACCCTGGCTTCGGCTTCAGCAAAACGGTCTCCCAAAATTACGAATTGATGGCTTATCTGAAATATTTTCATATCTTTGAGGAGCCGCTCCTGGTGGGTATATCGCGAAAGTCGATGATATACAAGCTCCTTGGCTCTACGCCGGAGCAGAGCCTCAACGGGACCTCCGTGTTGAATACGGTCGCGCTGCTCTCGGGTGCCCACATCCTGAGGGTGCACGACGTGAAAGAGGCGGCGGAGTGTGTCAAGATCGTGCAGGAGTTGAATCATAAATCAAGGGTATGTTCGCGCATTTCGGTTTAAAGGATTTCATCGATGTAGTGCTGGTCGCCCTGCTCCTTTACTATCTTTTCCGTCTGGTCAAGATATCGGGGCTACGGCCACTGCTGATTGGTATCCTGGTGTTCATGGTAATCTGGATCCTTGTATCGAGGGTGTTCAACATGGTGCTGTTGGGCTCAATCCTCGATCAGTTCGTGAGCGTGGGGCTTTTGCTGCTGGTGATTCTTTTCCAAGATGAGATTCGCCGTTTCTTGATGTCGCTCGGCTCTAAAAAGGGGTGGAACTTCATCGCCAAGCTGATCTTCCCGGGCGAAAACAACAAGAAAGACAACTCGCACCTTACGGCAGTGGTACTCGCGTGTATGAACATGTCGAAGGCTAAAACGGGTGCTTTGATTGCCATACAGGGCGACATACAAATGGGGCTGTACGAGCAGACGGGGGAAATCGTGAACGCGGATATCTCCTCGCGGCTAATCGAGAACATCTTCTTTAAAAACAGCCCCCTACACGATGGGGCGATGATTATCGTGGGGAAGAAGATTAAGGCGGCCGGCTGTATCCTGCCCATCTCGCAGAACCCTAACATACCGGCGCATTTGGGGTTGAGGCACCGGGCCGGACTGGGTATCTCTCAGGAGACTGATGCCAAGGTGATCATCGTCTCGGAAGAGCGGGGCAAAATCGCCTTCGCCTCGGAGGGACGGCTAAAGATGAACATCTCCCCCGAGGATCTGCAGCGGCTCCTGATGAGTGACGATTAACCGGTATGATTTTAGAAGAGCTGTCCATACTGAACTACAAGAATATCGAGCAGGCGGAACTCCGTCTCTCCCCGCGTATTAACTGCTTTGTGGGGAATAACGGGATGGGGAAAACCAACCTGCTTGATGCCATTTATTACCTCTCCTTTTGCCGGAGCTACACCAACCCGGTGGACTCGCAGGTCATCCGGCATGATGCCGATGTCTGCATGATTCAAGGCAAGTACGTTACCGATGATGATACCCGTATCGAGATTTACAGCGGGCTCCGCCGGCGGCAGAAGAAGCAGTTCAAGCGGGATAAGAAGGCGTACGAAAAACTGACCGACCACTACGGATTGATTCCTCTTGTGATGATCTCGCCCGCGGATAACGAATTGATCGTGGGGACAAGCGAGGAGAGGCGGAAGTTCATGGATATGGCTATATCGCAATATGACAAGGAGTACCTGCGGGCGCTGGTGCAGTATAACAAGGCATTGCAGCAGCGAAACGTGTTGCTCAAGAGCGAGGAAGGGAATCTCGACGTGGACCTGCTTGAGCTCTGGGACGAACAGTTGGTCGCGAGTGGGAATCTTATCCACCAAAAACGTAAGGCTTTCGTGGAGGAGCTTGTCCCTATCTTCAACGAGTTCTACAGTCGCGTGAGTCGCTCTAACGAGAGCGTGTCGCTTGCTTATAGCTCTCAACTCTCCAGCGCAGATTTCGGGAAGAGGCTAATACAAAACAGGCAGCGCGATATATTGCTGGGTCACACCACCGTGGGGATTCACCGCGACGAGCTGGAGATGTTGTTAGAGGGATATCCCATGAAGAAAGTGGGGTCCCAGGGGCAAAACAAGACCTTTTTTGTCTCCCTTAAGCTGGCTCTGTTTCAATTTCTTTTGAAGCGGGGGCACGCCGTACCCATCCTGCTGCTGGATGATATCTTCGATAGGCTCGATGCCCACCGGGTGGGGGAGATCGTGAAGCTGGTCTCGGGACCCTCGTTCGGGCAGATCTTTATCTCGGATACCAACCGGGAATCCTTCGATAAGCTTTTGGAACGATATCACGATAATTACCGCGTTTACTCGGTGGTGGAGGGTGCGGTTACACAGATGAGCGAATAGGACCATGAAAAAAAAAGAGGCACAACCCCTTTCAGATTTACTGTCTGATTTCCTGGAGAGCCGTGACGATATACGGCGGCAACTGGGCGAACGCCGCATGGTGAAAGGGTGGCATGAGTTGCTGGGCGAAGGGGTCTCCAGCTACACCCGCTCCATCTACTTCAAGCATGGCGTGCTTTACGTTCAGCTCGCTTCATCGGTCCTGCGCGCTGAACTGCAAATGAACAAGGAGGGCTTGATTAAGAGGCTGAACGAGCATGCCGGCGTTCCACTCCTTCGCGATATCGTACTACGATAATCCCTACAGGTATTATTTACCGGAATGCAAATGATGGTACCGCGGGGGTCTATTCCGCATCCGCGGGTGTTCCTTTCCAGGTTGTTGGAACGGGGATATATGTGATGTTTCGCGAGTTTCTACTCCGTGGGAAGCACGCTTTTGTTACGTTTCGCGAGTTTCTATTCCGCGGGAAGCTCTTCTCCGGGTGAGGGAACGGGAGCTGAGGGAATGGGAAGACCTGGGGTAACATCGGGAGCGGTGCTTGGACTAAGCGGTGCAGGCTGCTGTACCTCGATCTCCGATTGGCGGACATCACCACGCGAGGCCGTGTACTTAGCCGTGAGGATGCTGAGCACGATGACCACGGCCGCGAGCGTCCAGGTAAACTTCTCCAGGAAGTCGGTCGTCTTCCGCACGCCCATGATCTGGTTGGACGAAGCGAAGCCGCTGGCCAATCCACCGCCCTTAGACTTCTGGATTAGCACGACGAAGATCATCAGAAGGGACGCTAAAAGGATAAGAATGGTAATGAATATATACATGACTTCTGTCTGTTTTTATTTTTTATTCTTCTCGTTAATGATCAAATATTCCAAAAAACGAATTTGGTCGGCAAAGTAAGCACTTTTTTTTGGAAAATTCAAGCTTAACCGCTTAATAATCGCGAGTGCCTGTTCATATTTTTGCTGCTTCATGTAAATTTTCGCGAGTGTTTCAGTCAGGAACTCGCCTTCGCCACCATCCGGTTCTCCTTTGCTGTTTTCACTTCGTTCGGCAGAGAGGGAGGGGCGGATGTCATCGTTATTGGCCTTTTCGATAAAGGCATCGATGATGTCCTGGTGCTGAAGCCGATGCTGCTCGCGCCCTTCCAGGGACACCCCTTCGCCCATCGCCTCCAGGTAAGCGAAGTAGTCGATCGAGGCAACGTGCTCCTCGCCTATAATAGCGGATGGCATTTCACCGGGTTTTCCCTTTTCTTCGAATGACTGGAGATAGGAGTCCAGTAGGATTTCAGTTCGATCTTTCTCCGATAACGTGTCGCCTCCTGGGAGATTCAATAACCGCTTGTACCTCTCCGCGTGGATCAGGTAGAAAAGCTTTGAACGGTCTGCGCAAAAAATCGCGGCTTTTCCTAGTTCGTTCATGTATCGCGTATCTCCAATCGCGTGAAGTTTTTGGGTGTATAGCAGCCGCACCGTTTGAAAGAAGGGGAACTCCTCTATCACCCGACCGAGCTCATCCACCGTGACCCCGCTCAGTGATTCCGGTTGCTTCAGACACTTATACAGTTGTTCCTTTTCCATGTGCATTCATGTAGGGTGGTTCATTACCAATTGGACATCGTGGCATTGAAAATCTGGTCCACGATCTCGTCAATGAGCTCCTCTATAAGTTGGTCCTGGACGCTGTCAAACATGGTGTTGCTGGAGAAGGTCCGGTTGGCTGAGATCCTTTCCTCCAATTCCGGTTCGTCGGTTTTGTTGTTACGAAACCGCATCCGCACGGTCATGGTCAGCTTCGTCTCAGAGGCGAACGCGTCCTCCTGCACAGCGAGTGGGGTGAGCTCGTACCCCACGATCTCTCCCTCTATATCCATATCACCGTTCTGGTTGACCAATTGCAACCGGGTGTTTCGGGTGAAGTAGTCTTTCATCTCCTCGTTAAAGCGCTGTTCTAACGGGGGGTAGACCAGGGGTGCCTGGTTCACGAAGTGCCCGATATAGAGTGTTTTCGTGAGGTTGTAGTCGATGGATGCCGATCGGAATGAGTAGGATATCCGGCATGAGCTCGTCACGAACAACAACAACAGAAGGAGGATATTTTTTTTCATCGCGGCAATTTTTTAGGTCAAGAACCCCTTAACGATTATAGGCCGTACTCTTTAATTTTTCTATACAACGTTCGTTCAGAAATCCCCAAGTCGCTCGCGGCCGACTTCCGTTTACCGTTATGGCGTGCCAACGCTTTGGCTATCATCTCTTTTTCCACTTCGCTGATGGACATCGCGCTCTCTTCATATTCGGTGGCATCCTGTATGTCGTGCACTTTGTTGTCACCAATCGTGATGGTTTGCGGGAACTCCTCGTACTTTGTCGGGACGGATACCCGTGCATGCTCACCCGAAATAATGGTCGGGGTTGACGAATGGGCAGCCGAGTGGTCGCCAGGGGCGACTGTAGGATGTACGGAGGCGTGGGTAGGCGCTCCCTCTATGATGTTTTTCACCACCTGCTTGAGGTCGGAGATATCTTTTTTCATATCGAAGAGAACCTGGTAGAGGATCTCCCGTTCGTTCGCGAACGACCTGTAGTCGGCCTCTTTCAGCTTCGACACCGAAACGGGGAGCATACGTCCCTCGTTGTAGGGGATGTACTTTTGAAGGATCTCGGGGGTGATGGTTCGCTCCCTCTCGATGACCGATATCTGCTCGGTGATATTTTTGAGTTGGCGTACGTTGCCCGGCCAATGGTAGCTCACGAGCATTGCCCGGGCGTCATCGGTGAGCGTGATAGGCGGCATCATGTACTTTTCGGCGCAATCGCTGGCGAACTTTCGGAAAAGGAGGGGGATATCCTCCTGTCTGTCCCGGAGCGGGGGTACCCGGATGGGTACGGTATTCAGCCGGTAGTAGAGGTCCTCCCTAAACTTCCCCTTCTCGATGGCTTGCACCATGTTGAGGTTGGTAGCCGCCACTACCCTAACGTCGCTTTTTTCGACCTTCGATGAGCCCACCTTGATGAATTCACCAGTCTCTAGCACGCGCAACAGCCTAGCCTGCGTGGAGAGGGGTAGTTCGCCTACCTCATCGAGGAACAGCGTGCCTCCGTCGGCCACTTCGAAGTACCCTTTCCGTGCCCCGGTGGCGCCGGTGAACGATCCCTTTTCATGGCCAAACAGCTCGGAGTCAATCGTCCCCTCGGGAATGGAGCCACAATTGATCGCGAAGTAGGGCCCATGTTTTCTCCTGCTGTATTGATGGATAATCTGGGGGAAGCTCTCCTTCCCGGCACCGCTCTCCCCGGTAATCAACACAGAGAGATCGGTAGGGGCTACCTGCAAGGCAACATCAATGGCTCGATCCAGCTCTGGTGCTGAACCGATGATTCCAAAACGTTGTTTAATTTGCTGTATCGATTGCTTTGCCATAGGTGTCAAAGGTAATCATTTATTTACATTTCTCCTAAAGCGTACGTGGTGCGCCGTAGGTAATCCCCTAGTCGGTTGGTATCTTTTCCGAACGCTTTAACCTGTTGTGGCGTGATCGGGTCGCCAAAGGTCAGCACCATCTCCTTGCCCCACTTGTTATGTAGCTCGTGGCATAGTCTCATCGTGCGAACCTGCCATCCCAAGGCGCGGGAGAGGTAGAAAGAGAGGCTATTGTACCCCGATATATGAATCGGGATAACGGGCACATTGGCTTTTCGGATGATTTTGAGGATAGCCTCCTGCCAAGGTCGATCCTCGATGATGCACCTCCCTTTCCGGAAGTACAGGTTTGATACTGCCCCGGAGGGGAAGAATCCCATGGGGTTGCCCGACCTCAGGTGGGCGATACATTCCCGAAACCCGGCCGTGGTGGTGCTGCTTTTCTCTTTGCCTTTCGTAGGGTCGACCGTGATGAAGTTCTCCGCCATCGTGTCGATTAAGCCCAAGATGAAGTTAACCATCACCTTGAAGTAGGGCATGCGCTCACCTACCTGCTCGATTAGTGCGATCCCATCGATATGGCCGTACGGGTGGTTGGATATGGTGATAAAAGGCTCGCCTCTGAGTTGTTCGAGTACCTCCACGTTACGCGGCACACGGATAACACCCAGCTTGTCAAGCACATCCTTGCAAAAGGAAGGGCCGGTTAAGTGCTTCGACCTGTCGTACACCGCGTTCGCATGGTGCAACCCGGCCAACTTCATCCCTATATCGATGATTTTATCACCGCGTTTACCTTCGAGCAGGGGGTGCAGCCCTTTGAAGTCTGCGCGGCTTACCAACTTCTCCTTCATTGATTCCTGCTTAACGGCTTATCCCGATGTCGCCTTGATGGGACGGGCTGGTTACAAGGTGGATGATTTGCTTACCAATTTCATCGGCCTCCAGCGCCGTTCCCGCTTCAGAGTATACGCGGATGATGGGTTCGGTGTTCGATTTGCGGAGATGCACCCACTTATCAGTGAAGTCGATTTTGACACCGTCTATATCGGTTACCTCTTGATCGCTGAACCGCTCTTTCATTGCTTGCAGTATTGCATCGGTATCCATACCCGGTTCAAGCTCCACTTTCTGTTTCGACATGAAGTAGGAGGGGTAAGATTTTCTTAGCTCCAACGGGCTTTTTCCTGAGCGGGCCAGGTAAGAGAGGAAGAGTGCGATACCCACGAGGGCATCTCGTCCGTAGTGTGCCGCGGGGTAGATAACACCCCCGTTCCCTTCTCCGCCAATCACGGCGTTTACCTTCTTCATCTTGGTCACCACGTTTACCTCTCCCACCGCGGCCGCGTAGTACTTGCCCCCTCGTTGGCGGGTGACATCCCTAAGCGCACGGGTAGAGCTCAGGTTGGAGACCGTGTTGCCAGGCGTGTGTTGCAACACGTAGTCGGCTACCGCCACCAACGTGTACTCCTCGCCGAATGGTGTTCCATCTTCGTTATATATGGCCAGTCGGTCTACGTCGGGATCCACGGCGAAACCAACGGTGGCCCGTGAGTCCCGGGTGAGTGAGGCTAATTCGGTGAGATTTTGGGGGAGGGGTTCCGGGTTATGCGAAAAGTTCCCGTGAGGGGCACAGTGAAGCTTGAACACCTTTTTAATACCCAGGGCATAGAGCAGTTCCGGAACGGCTATCCCTCCTACGGAGTTTATACAGTCGATCGCCACTTGGAAGTTGGCCGCCTTGATCGCTTCCACGTCCACCAGGTCGAGTGACAGGATACTCTGTATGTGCTCTTGTAGGTAGTTTTTCGTGGTGATCGTGCCCAACCCGTCAATGGGTGAGAAGAGAAAAGCTTCCTCTTCTGCTAGGGCGAGTATGCGTGCCCCCTCCTCGGCGTTAAGAAACTCTCCCTCGTGGTTTAACAGTTTCAGCGCGTTCCACTGCTTCGGGTTGTGGCTGGCTGTTATGACGATACCTCCTTGCGCATTGTCCTTAACCACGGCAATTTCGGTAGTGGGGGTGGTGGCCATGCCAATATCGGTCACGTCACACCCCATACCTATCAGGCAGCCGGTTAGTATACGGTGCACCATATCCCCTGAGAGGCGTGCATCTCGACCCACGACGATTTTAGGACGTTCCACTTGGGAAGTCTCCTTGATAAACGTGGCATAGGCAGCGGTGAACTTCACGATGTCGAGCGGTGTGAGGTTTTCTCCCACATTACCCCCTATGGTACCTCTTATTCCGGAAATGGATTTGATTAATGTCATAACTTCTTCTTATCAGTAAAAACCTTCAAAGCGGTACTCCACGTGGTCGTAGTAGGTGGGTTGATAGTTGGATTGATCATATGATGACCCCATCTCGAAGGGTACGATTAGCTTGACCACCCCCTTATGCCCGATAAGTGGGACAGGTACCATCCATCCTGGTGTAGAATAGTGGCTTTTGGTGTTGCTGTTGACCTGTCCACGGTATAGCAGTGTTTGTGGGTGGGGACTCTGGATGGGGTCCAGATTGTCGTACCGGACGGTGTCATCGGTCATAAAGTAGTTTAACCCTTTGAAACGGATATACACCTCGTCGCCCAGCGAGGCCTTTTGCTCTTTGTTTCCATAATCCACGATGTTGTAATAGACGCCAGTCGAAGCATCCTTGTAAAATTGGTTGCTTTTGAACTCGCCGCCTGACGGCAATGTCTCCAGTATTTCGATCCCATTTTTCTTGATAAACAGGTCGATGGCACGGGCCTCTTCTTTCAGGTAGTCAGCGTACGTTTTTTTGTCTTTACAAGCAGTGAAAAGTATCAACAGCACGGTGATTAGGATGGGCGTGGCGCGTGAAATTCTCATATCTTATGTTTACAGTTTACAATCAGCTCAGTTGAGCTGCAAAAATACACAATTCGCGTTAAATAATTGGTGGTTCAGTTGAAATAAACCGCCTACATTCTTTAAAATGGGTTAAATGCTTTTTTTATCTTCTTCTCGTATTGTTTGAGTCCTTTTGCGTATATCTCTAGCGCCTCTTCAAAGGGGCCGTGAAACTCTCCTCCTGCCGCGTTCAGATGCCCTCCGCCGTTGAAGAATTCGGCGGCGAACTCGTTGCACGGGAACGATTGTCGCGAGCGGAAGGAGAGCTTGACCAGGCCATCCTCCTCCCGTATAAACGTGGAGAAGATGATATCCTTTATGCTGAGCGGAAAGTTTGCGAACCCTTCGGTATCACCCTTGTTAAACTCGAATTGGGCCTGGTCTTCCATAGACAGGTAGAGGAGCGCCGAGTGTAGCTCCGGGTAAACCTCCATTCGTTGGGAGAGCATGAAACCGAGTAGTCGGAAGCGTGATTCGGAGTAGTTGTGGAACACGTTAGCGTAGATCTCATCCTTATCGATCCCCTTCCTTAAGAGCAGGCTGACAACCTCGTAAATCTCGGGATCGCTCGAGTTGAAGGTGAACCCTCCGGTATCGGTCATCATCCCACAGTAGATGCACTCCGCCTCCGCTTTCGTTAGATCGGGGTAGGCTCCTGCCTGTTTTAGGAAGCGGAACAGGAGCTCGCAAGTAGAGGCTATTTCCGGGTGGGAGATGGTGATGTCGAAACCCTCCCCTGGGAACGGGTGGTGGTCGATCAATACCTTCTTGGCGGGCGACTCTTCAAGGGGAAGGGCCATCGGTTCCACCCGCTTAAAGAGGTTGAAATCCAGGCAGAAAATCAGGTCAGCCGAGGTGAGGATGCGTTGTCCCGCCGTAGGGTTGTACTCGTACACCTCTACCTCGTTGGATCCCTCCATCCATCTTAGGAAGTGAGGAAAAGGGTTCGGGACAATTACCCGTACCTGCTTGCCCTGTCGTTTCAGAAAGTGGTACAGCGCGAGCGACGCACCCAGGGCGTCACCGTCCGGCGAGCGGTGCGTGGTAATCACGATCTCTTGGGAGACATGAATAGCCTCCAATACCTGATCAACTTTTCGTTGCTGAATGATGGGTGTAATCAATGGGATATAGTGCATTTTCTTGCAAAAATACTAATAAAAAATGGAATAGGCGCCATCGACGGTTACATCGTGTACCGCGACGCCTCGCTCGTTGCACTCTGCTTGTAGTTGACGGGCCGCGTAGCGAGGGATTGAGCTATCCAGGACAATTACCTCAGGCAGGAACAGGCTAAGGAGGCGATCAACGTTGAAGTACCGGTATTCCGAAAGAATGAGGGTGTATAGCGGTAATGGTTCTTCGGCATGAAACCGCTCTAACTCACCATTGGACAGCCTGAGAACACCCTTCGCGGGATGTGGCAGAAGCCCGTTTGTCGGGATCTCCACGTAGTGTCGCCTCTTTTTATAGAAAATGGCAATCTCGCTGCTTGAAGGCGCGTTAAAGACGACCAGTCGTGGTGGCTCACTGGTAATACGCTCGTGGATGCCAATGGCGAAGAAAAGCAGCAGGGAGCTTAGGGCGACCAACAGGGGACGGGAACGACGGCTCATGAGATGTTGCGCAAACAGGTAGATGAAAAAAAGGAGGAAGAAGAGCTGTGTGAGGGAAAGATGTTGGTCGGTCACCTGCGCGAAAGGGAGCGCCTCGGTGAACTGTACCACCCCCAACACGATGTTGATCAGTGTTTTTAATACCCATCGGAATAGCGCTTCCAACCATGAAAGCAGGGGCGACTGTAGGAACGAGAAGAGTGAAACGGCGACCAGGGGGACGGTTGCGTAGATAACGAGCGATATCAGCGGTACGATCAATAGGTTCGCGATGAAGAAATAGGTGGGAAAAGAACCGAAAAAGTAAAGAACCAAGGGGAATACGCCTATTTGCGCGGATAGAGAGATGGTAGACAAGTCCCCAAAAAACTTGCTCACCCGGTTACGTGGGGTGTATAACTGGCGTAGCTTTGGTTGAAAAAAGAGAATCGCGAAGACTGCCATGAAGCTCATTAAGAAGCTGACGTCAAACAGGCTAAAAGGCTTGAACAGGAGGATGATAAAGGCGGCTGCGGCCAAGGTGTTATAGGTAAATCCGGAGCGCTTCAGGATCCGTCCCACGCAGTAGACGGTTAGCATGAATGAGGCCCGGGTGATGGGAGCCGACATCCCGGCGATCAGGGCATACGCCCATAGGGTGAGAATGACCAGGAGTTGTCGTACCACGAATGGCCGCCCCCGCTTGCCTAAAAACGAAAAGAGGAGGTTGATGACCGCGTAGATAATGCCGACGTGCAGCCCGCTGACAGCCAGCACGTGAGCGGTCCCGGAGGCTCGGAAGGCCTCTTGCAGGTCATCCGACAGGTAGGCTTTGTATCCTAAGGTGATTGCCGATATAAACGCCAGCGCATCTGGGTCGAGTTGAAAGGAGTGGTAAAATGTCAACACCTTAGCCCGACAGCGTTGTGACAGGATGGGTAGCGTAAGTCGTTGCCTCCCTGTTTTTTGCCAGTTCGATGTCGGTACGTAGGCTGATCCGGCTACCCCCTTGATTTTCATGAAGCGTGGGTAGTTGAAGTCGTCCGGGTTGCCAAAGTTCTGGAAGGGTTGCAACCTAGCCCGGAACACCAGTTCTTCGCCAGGCATGAGCATTCGTGCCTGGTCACACTGCTGCAAGTAGAGGATGACCTTCTTATTCACGGGGTAATCGGTTTTCACATGGCAGGCTATGGAGCGTGGCTTTGCTTCAGGGATGTCAACGAGTGTGCCGATATAATAGGCCTCATTACTTATGAAGTTGGGTTCTGCCCTCTTTTCATGTTCTTGATATTGCAGGAGAGCTAAGGAGAAAAGGAAAAAAAAGACACCCGCCCCGAACAGCCAACGCAACGGGTACTGCCACTCACCCTTAAGGAAAAAAGAGACCAGCATAAGAAGTAGGCCAACGAGTGCCAGGAGGAGGATAACGCGTTGGATAACGGGGATATAGGCTGCCACCGCGATACCCGCGATAACAGGAAGAATAAGGCGTAAAAAAGGTGTCTTCCCAAATATGGTAAGTGTAGGCATTATCGTGTTACAACATCTTCAACGCTTGAATGGTCCTGATGGGGTCGTCTGCGTTGAAGACGTAACTGCCTGCGACCAGCGCGTCTGCCCCGGCTTCAACCAGTTTTTTTCCTGTTTCAAGATTGACACCACCGTCCACTTCGATGAGCGTAGAAAGATTTCGACGAACGATCATCTCCTTGAGGCGAGCCACTTTTTCCACGGAACTCTCGATGAACTGTTGTCCCCCAAATCCCGGGTTTACCGACATGAGCAACACCATGTCCAGTTCAGGGAGAATCTCTTCCAATACAGATAGGGGCGTGTGGGGGTTTAGCGTGACCGCTGGCCTCATCCCCCTCTCTCGAATTTGCTGTACCACCCGATGTAGGTGCGAGCACGCCTCGTAATGTACGTTCATGAACGTGGAGCCGGTGGCCGCCACTTCATCGATGAACTTTTCCGGCTGCACGATCATCAGGTGGGTATCCAGGGGTTTTCGGGTAATCTTTTTGAGAAGGTCGGTCACAGCGAATCCGAACGAGATGTTGGGCACGAAAACACCATCCATTATATCCAAATGAATCCAGTCTGCCTTGCTTCGGTTCAACATATCGATCTCTTTCTCGAGGTTTAAAAAGTCGGCCGCCAAGAGGGACGGTGCCACGATGGTACTCATGCTTCGTTGTCGTTTGAATTCTTAAAACAGTAATGCCCGAACAGATGCGGTTATTCACTTTGCCGCCTATGCCCTGGGGAATTGTACCCAAAGGTATTAAAAATCTTTCTATACCGAAAATGAAAAATGATTTCTAAAGCGGGATATCCGTGCAACCGGTTAAATGAGTGCTCCTGGAAAATAATCGCATCACCTGTCAATGCAGTTTTCGCTGGACTACATGACCTTTTTTTAGCCTTTGGATTAGTTAGAGGGAGGTGGTGAGTTGTCTAATTAATGATAAACGTTTTGTCGGGTAAGGGGAAGTCCCTTCTCGTGTAGTTACATCGGGCGAACTGCTTGATCACTTCCAACGTCATTTGCGTCGGTTTCGCTTTCAGCTGATTCGCGGGGTTGGGCATATGTCTGTTTTGGGGTTTAGGGTCGCTCATCTGCATGCGTTTTTGTAGATGTAAAACGGCGGAGAACTGGTTTTATTGCCATTGATGCAAAAAAAGGTGAAAAGTCGCGGTAACATGCTCAATTTGCCTATCTTCGCGTAGATTTAACGTTAAAAATTAAATGATATGAGAAAAGTGTTCAATTTGATCATACTGGGCGTTTTGTTGATCTCCTGTCAGACTAACAGCCGGTATACAATTCAAGGTACCGTTGCCCATGAGGTGTACGAGGGCGCCAATGTTTTTATGCAAGTGATGACGGCCGATGCGATGGAGAACATCGATACGGCAATCGTGATTGATGGCTCTTTTACCTTCACTGGACAGGTAGATTCCGCGGTCTTGCGTTTTATCACATTAGATGAAACGGTACAAGCGAGGTTGGGAGCTAGGGTGCCAGTACTGCTCGAACCGGGAACCCTGACGATAGCGATTGATTCTGTCGTTACGGTAACTGGTTCCAAGGTGAACGAAGCCTACACCGTGTTAAGGGAAAAGCAGCGAGAAACCCATTATGCCCTTCTTAATATCACAACAAGTTACGCTCAAGCAAAACGGGACGGTACGCTAACCGAAGCCATGGAAGAGCAACTAACTAACGATTACGACCGTATTAACAGCGAATTGATAGAGTCAACCTTTGAATTCACAAAGGATAACATGGGGAACGAGCTGGGAGGATACATGTTCATCACCTCTCATTCCATGTTCGAGCCAGATAGGCAGCAGGAGTTGCTTGACTTGGCCAACGATGCGTTCAAAGCTCGCGAGGATGTGAGTCGCGTAATTAAGCGATTGGAAAATCTGGCAAATGTAGCTATCGGGAAATCGTTCGTAGATATCACCTCGAAGGATCCGAAAGGAAACGAGGTGTCGCTATCCGATTACGCGGGTAAGGGTAAGTACGTGCTGGTAGATTTCTGGGCAGCCTGGTGTGGACCTTGCCGTAACGAGATGCCTAACGTTGTAGAGGCGTACAAGAAGTACAAGGAGAAGGGGCTGGAGATAGTCGGTGTATCCCTGGACCGTACCCACGAAGAGTGGACGAAGGGTATCAGCGAACTGGAGATGACCTGGCCGCAGATGTCCGACCTGAGCTTCTGGCAAAGCCCTGTGGTGGAAGCGTACGCTATCAGGGGGATTCCTCATACCGTGCTTCTTGACCCGGATGGGGTGATTATCGCGAAAGACCTTAGGGGTGAGCAGTTGGAGGCGAAGTTGGCTGAACTGATGCCTTAATTGTTGCTTGAAAGTACATCAATTTCAAGTAGCCGGTACTACGTTTGAGGAGCGGTCGAGTCAACCGGTGGAAATTACTGTTGTGATGTTTTAAAACGATGAACGTACGTAAAGAGTCCAATAAGAATAGACGATTAGAGCGAGTGAGCAGGAGGTCTCCCCGAGGAGGCCTCTTGCTGCTTTGTTGTCTCCTCCTCTCTTCGCTTCTTTTCACGGGAACGCTTTGGGCTCAAGAACGGCCGTTCACGGTGATTATCGATCCCGGTCACGGGGGCAAAGACCCGGGGGCGGTGGGCGCCACCTCTAAGGAGAAGGAGATCGTCTTGTCGGTGGCTCTTAAGCTGGGACGGATGATCGAGAAGGGGCATCCCGATGTGAAGGTGCTGTACACGCGCAACGAGGATCGCTTCGTGGAATTGAACAAGCGGGCCGAGATAGCCAATAAGGCGAAGGGCGACCTCTTTATCTCCATCCACTGTAACGCGGTGGACAGGCGACGCACCTCTCCCCGGGGAGTGGAGACGTTTGTCCTGGGGTTGCACCGTAGCAAGGACAACCTGGATGTGGCGAAAGCTGAGAACGCGGTCATCATGTACGAGGAGGACTACTCGGTGAAGTACGAGGGGTTTAATCCCAATGAGCCGGAATCGTACATCATCTTCGAGTTCATGGCCAACGAGTTTCTCGACCAGAGCGTGCGTTTTGCAACGATGGTTCAGAATCAGCTGGTATCGAACTCTAAGCGGGAGAACAGGGACGTACGGCAAGCCGGTTTTTTGGTGCTAAGGGAGGTTGCTATGCCGAGCGTCCTCATCGAGCTGGGCTATATCAGTCATCGCCAGGAGGAGGGTTACCTGAAAAGCGAGAGCGGACAAACGTCGCTCGCGACCTCAATCTACAATGCTTTCCACCAGTACAAGAGGGAGCACGACAAGAAGAGCCACGTCTTTGGTACTACGGGTAACAACACTTCTTCGCCAGCAGGGAGCGCCGCATCGAGCCAGGGTGTTGCTCCCGGTGTGAAGGAGTACCGGGTGCAGTTCTTGACCTCTTCCAGGGAATACGAGAGCGGAGCCTCCGTGTTCAAAGGGCTGCATCCGGTTAGTGTTTACAAAGAGGGTGCAACCTATAAGTACACGTTCGGTAGCACCAGGAGCCATGAGGAGAGCCAAAGGACCCTCCGGGAGGTACGGAAAAAATTCAAGGATGCTTTTATCGTTGAATTTGTCGACGGGAAACGGGTGAAGTAGGGGGCATGGGAGGATATTTCTTCATGGGTAGAGCCGTGTATAGGGGGAAGTTTAGGGGCGCACAAAATAGAATTATTCTAAATAGCGGTTTTCTCGTGATTCTCCTTGAAACGCATTGCGTAAGTGGCTTTAACAACAAGAAAACGGGTTGCGCCGTTTTTTTCAGGTCGTAAATAGTCGGCTTATATTCGCTTGTTAATCAGTTCTATCTGCAAATCGTGCATGGATTATGCGCTTGAAAATGAGCGCTGTGTCTCTATGCGGTTGATAGATAGGGTGATTTGGAAAATGGGAGGTCAATTAATGGCGGGTGCATTTTTTTTTCTCATTTTTTTTTTGAATATTTGTACTCCCGTTTTTGAAAAACATTCAAGAGAGAAGGTCAATGTGCAGGTGTTAAGTAAGGGGATTGAATAGAGCTTTCGCTCCCCGAACAAATAACCCAAATAAGTGCTACATGAGGCCCTCTCGTTTTCTTGAATAGCTAACTAAAATGAATGAGAGCAAAATAGAAGGGAATTAACCAGAAAGGAGCAAAAGATATAGGACTACATGAAAAAGAACTGTCAAGTTTTATGGAACAACTGTTTGGAGGTCATTCGGGACAATATCCCCGAGATGGCGTTCAACACGTGGTTTGCCCCCATTGTTCCATTAAAATACAAGGACCGCGTATTAACCATACAGGTTCCCAGTCAGTTCTTCTACGAGTACCTGGAAGATAAATACCTCGATTTAATTCAACAGACGCTTTACCGGGAGATCGGTCAAGGGACCATCTTGAACTACCGCATCCTGGTGGAGACCGAAAGCAATACCGCCGTGGAGATGCGTGGCGAGGTTAAGCCCTATACCCCGCATGATAAGAGGGGCGAAAAGAAACCCCCGGTCAAGGTGCCCAGTCCCTTCGATCGCGTAGAGCCTGCCCAGTTCGATTCGCAGATTAACTCGAAATATACCTTCACCAACTTTTTCGAGGGTTCGAGCAACCGGTTGGCTCGCACTGCCGCCGAGGCGGTGTCGATGAGCCCGGCAAAGACAGCGTTCAACCCCCTGTTCATTCATGGTCCCTCGGGTGTGGGCAAGACCCATCTCTGTCACGCCATCGGCTCGGGTGTCCTGGATCGTTACCCCGATAAGAAGGTGCTCTACCTGTCGGCCCACCTCTTTAAGGTGCAGTACACCGATGCGCGGCGTTTCAACACCATCAACGACTTCATCAACTTCTATCAGAGTATCGACGTGCTGATTATCGATGACATTCAGGAGCTGTCGGGACTGGAGAAGACGCAGAACACCTTTTTCCATATCTTCAACCACCTGCATCAGAACAACAAGCAGTTGGTGATGACTTCCGACTGCGCCCCTATGGATATGCAAGGGGTGGAAGAGCGCTTGCTTACCCGTTTTCGCTGGGGATTGAGTACCATGCTGGAGCGGCCGGACAAGGAGCTTCGCAAGAAGATATTGCAAAACAAGGTGTTGTCCGATGGTCTCACTATCCCGGATAACGTGATCGATTACATCGCGGAAAACGTGACCGAAAACGTGCGTGATCTCGAGGGAATTATCGTCTCGCTGATGGCTCACTCCATCATCAATAATCGGGATATTGACATGAGTCTCGCGCGTAGGGTGATGGAGCAGAGTATCCGGTTTGAACAGAAGCGGGTGACGGTTGAAAAGATACAGGATACCGTATCGGAGTACTACAACGTGAAGAAGGAGCTCATACAGTCGCCCTCCCGTAAACGGGAGATCGTGCAGGCACGGCAGGTAATCATGTATTTCATCAAGAAGCATACGGAGCTCTCCCTTTCGCAAATTGGGTCGCGGGTAGGCAACCGCAACCACGCCACGGTGTTGCACGCTTGCAATACTGTCAAGAACTACCTGGATGTCGACAAGGGTTTCCGGTCCAATCTCGAAGAGATTGAGCGGCTAATTACCTCTTAAGCGTTTCACTGCCTCGCCATTTTGATGTCTGATTCTCGCACAGCTTCACTGTTGGGTCACTTAACTCTTTGCTTGACCGCGTTACCTTTTGCCATCGTAGTGATTCCCTCTTTTGAACCCTTGAACGGTTTTGTGTTTCTCTCTTTTGTTCTTTTGTTCTTTTGTTCTTTTGTTCTTTTGTTCCTTTATGCTCTTAACGTTTAGCCCCTTGAATGTTGTCTCCTCTAAACGGTACTTGATGCTCACTTTCCGTTATTGACGGTTTTAATGAACTAAATGAAACAGTTGCTCACACCTTTATTGAACAGCATGATTCCCGGCCGTATCGAAGCCGGGTGCGATGAGGCGGGTCGTGGCTGTTTGGCGGGTCCCGTGTTTGCCGCGGCGGTGATCCTGCCGGAAGGGTTCCAATGCGAGGGGTTGACGGACTCCAAGCAGCTCACGGAGGGGCAGCGGCGTGCATTGCGGCCCGTTATTGAGGAAGAGGCGGTCTGTTATGCGGTGGGGAGCTGTAGTCCTGGGGAGATCGATGCGATGAATATCTTGTGGGCATCGGTGGAGGCGATGCATCGGGCGCTGGGTAGTCTGACCGTGATGCCGGAGCATATTTTGGTGGATGGCAACCGGTTTCGCCCCTTCCGGGACATTCCGCATAGCTGCATGGTCAAAGGGGACGCTCATCTCCTCTCGATCGCGGCGGCCTCGGTGTTGGCAAAGACCTACCGGGATGAGTACATGGAGAAACTGCACGAGCAATTTCCCGTTTATGGATGGAAACGTAACAAAGGGTACCCCACCCGTGAACACCGCGAGGCTATTATGCGACATGGGGTAACCGTTCATCACCGGAAGTCGTTCCAATTGATGGATAAGCAATTAGAAATCGAATGGTAATCGCGAGCTCACTACGATGAATTACTGGTTGTAGTAAACTACTGTTGCGCACAAAACTACAGGTTATCAGAGGGTCTAAAGGTATACAAGAACCGAGCGGTAGATAGGGAATCGAATGTTGTGTAATTCTAAAACCTTATTCAACCCGGATAAACCGCCGCCGCTTCCGGTCGTAATTGTAAATCTCTCCCTCTTCGATGTTGTAATACCAGCCCATCACGTTTAACTTTCCTTCCCTTACCCGTTTCCGGATATAGGGGTATTTCATCAAGTGCCTGAGCTGCTCTACCACGTTCATCTTTTCGGTGTACTCGCTGCGCTCTTCAAGGGTAATCTTCTTTTTGGCGATTTTTTCCTCCACGATTTTTTTCACCGGTTCTGCCAGTTGAAGCCAAATTTTGGTGTGCGGGAGGTGTTTTAGTTCCTCCTCCTGGTACAGGGCTGCACAGCCCCCGCAGTTGGAGTGACCGCAAACCACGATGTTATCGACATTCAGTTGCAGAACCGCGTACTCTATCACCGCGGAGGTGGCCAGGAAGGTCTCGGACTTTTTCAGGTAGTGGGGGACAAAGTTGCCTATATTCCTCACTACGAACAGTTCACCGGGGATGGTTTGGGTAACCACGTTGGGTATAACGCGCGAATCGGAACACCCGATGAAGAGGGTGTGCGGGTTCTGTTGATGCGCCAATGCCTCGAAAAACTCCTGGCGGGGAATGAGCTCGTTCGCTTTAAAATTCCGAATTCCTTCGAACAGATGGGCGTAATCGATAGATTCGGGAATGTTTTTTTCGTTTTTTGAAGATGATGACATGGGCTCTGTTGTTTAAGTGATCAAAATTGAAACAGATGAAACGCTATTTCGGTTCTTGAAAATGGGGGAAAAAACGTGTTTTTTCTTCTCCACAGGCTTTTTTAGCCGTTTTGTTCGGCGTTTTTTGGGGCTTTCTTACAGCTTTTGCGAAAATTGTTTGCGTGCCTTTTACCCACCTATCACGCATCTTTCATACTTAGTTGAATTCTTTTTCGTTCTATATCGACCGACAACACTTTCACCTTCACGTGCTGGTGCAGCGATACCACCTCTGCCGGGTTCGACACGAACCGGTCTGCCAACTCCGAGATATGAACCAGCCCGTTCTCCTTGATGCCTACATCCACGAAGCAGCCGAAGTTGGTGATGTTGGTGACGACGCCGGGCAGCACCATCCCCTCTTTCAGGTCGCTAATCACCCGGATATTGGGATCGAACTCCAGCACCTTCGCCTCGCCGCGGGGATCCCGCCCTGGTTTCTCTAGCTCCTGCAGGATGTCGGTGAGCGTCTCCGTGCCTACCGTCTCTGTCTTGTACCGGTTAATATCGATCGTGTCGATAAGTGGTTTGTTGTGCATCAGCTCTTGTACCGGCAGGTTTAGGTCGCCCGCCATCCGCTTCACTACCGGGTAGCTCTCCGGGTGCACCGCGGAGTTATCCAGCGGGTTCT
>JGI24709J26583_10000270_pt1 | contig 42950 bp, 41 predicted proteins | sample BioPla2DNA1_FD_26583 | JGI IMG/M metagenome (IMG submission 26583) | reverse complement strand
CACGATGGACACCCTTGGTGTTCAGCTATGTCTTTCCCACTACTAGGGCAGACTAGGGACTTTAACCCCTTAGATTGCGCCCATGCTGGGCGCACTTAAAACAAAGAGTTGAGGTAACCTCAACTCTTTGTTTTACAAAACCTCTGTTTTATTAAATACATGGACTGGAACTTTGAAACTCCCTATTATCTCTTCATAACATTTCTCACAGATATTAAATTTGTGTACTTCCATATCCCTATTAGAAAAGTATCCCCATTCTTTAACTCCTGTAAACACATCCTCTTTCATAATATCATTGTCTCTTTTAATACTTCGTCCACAACAATTACATAAAAGCTCAGAAACTTTATGAATATCCTCATCCACTCTTTCCACTTGTCAATCCCCTCCTAAATAAATGCACGCTTCTACTATACCATGAACAAAACATATTCATGGTCTTAGCACTCCGATCGAAATCGCAAACAAGTTTGCATTTCTCACTACGTTTTTATTATTATGTTATCATTATAATGCTAGTCCACAAATATTTACAGTGGTAATTACTGTATAGCTTCGTACAACATAATAACTCCATCCTCAGTTGGCTTAGAATAGAAATCCTTTCTGATGCCAACCTCTTTAAAACCCAGACCTTCATACAAGCTTTTGGCCGGTGCATTGGACATACGTACTTCTAAAGTTAATTCAGTAATTCCTCTTTCTGTAGCTCTATCCATAAGAAAAGTTAGCATGTTATAGGCTATCTGCTGTCTACGATACTCCTTATGAACTGCCACATTATAAATATAACCTTCAGGGGGTATTCCCCAATAACCACAATATCCAACTATTCGGCTATCTATTTCCGCAATTAGATAATCATTGTTAGGGTTTTCTATGGCCTTACGAAAATCCTCTTCCTTCCAAGGCACCGAGAAAATATCATATTCAATTGCAGATACATATGACAGATCCGCCTCAGTCATTTTACGTATTCTCATAATAGCATCCACGTCTTTCTTCCTATCCTATTATTCAGCTTTAAGCTTCTCTGCCCGTTCTCTTTCAGCTTGAGATACTCTTAAATAAATAGGGGCATGGTCTTCGGATGCCTCTACCTTCCCCTCTTTCATATATACAAGGCCTAAGGCCCCTATGGAAGCAGCCCTTTGTCTGTTCATATGAATTGGGGCCAAACTATAATTAACCTTCGTCTTTTCCCTTATGATACTATGGTAGATAGTAGCTCCATCACCTAGATAGATAACATTTCTACCCATTTGATTAATTTCATCTATGATTTCCTCTACTGCTATGGCTTTTTGATTATGAATATTAATAAGCTTGTCCTGCTCAAATTCATATAGGCCAGTATACACTTGATTTCTTCGTGCATCCATCATAGGACAAATCAAACCCTCATATCCTTGCAAGTTATAAGCCAATCCTTCCAGAGTAGGAATTGGGATAATAGGTTTCTCCAGAGCAAGGCCTAGGCCCTTGGCGGTTGCAGATCCAATTCTAAGTCCAGTAAATGATCCTGGACCCGCTGATACAGCAATCCCATCCACTTCTGNCAAATCCATACCTAACATTTTAACAATCTCATCCAGCATTGGGAGCAATGTCTGAGAATGAGTCTTTTTATAATTAACAGTATATTCTGCTAAGACAGCTTCTTCAGTTACAATAGCAACGGAAGCAACCAGTCCCGAACTATCCAAAGCTAGTAATTTCATTAATATCACCCTCTCTGGGTCTGGATAGTAATTCTTCTATAATTAAAGCCTTTATCCAAATCCTTAGTTATTGTAATAATAGTAATATCGGATGGAAGTATCTCTTTAATTAATTCTGACCACTCTATAAGGCACACTCCATCTCCATAGAAGTAGTCTTCATAACCGATTTCCTCCATCTCTGTGGCATCAGCAATTCTATATACATCAAAATGATATAGAGGTAATCTCCCACTTTGGTATTCCTGTAATATTGTAAATGTGGGACTATTAACAGGTTCGTTAATCCCCATCCCATTGGCAAACCCTTGTGTAAACACAGTTTTACCTACTCCCAAATCTCCATTTATACAGAAGACCTCTCCTGGCCTTGCCTTCTTCCCAAGGGAAACCCCTAGGTTAAATGTATCTTCTGGATTAAAACTATCTATAATCATAGGCTCCTCACTTCATCTATAAACATTCAACGTTCAGATTAGGAACTCTGTATACCATGGACTAATCTGCTTTATCGTGGATATTATAGCAGAAACAATAATAAAAAGATAGAGTTTCTTAAAATCAATAATGTTAGAAGAAACTCTATCCTTAATGATAACTATAAGCTTTAATTTATAAGCTTGCGTCTGATCATTTATTAATTATGAAATCCCTTTATTACACTACTTACTCTCTTGTATAATAGCATCGTTATTACTGATACAATAACTCCCTTTAATAAATTAAATGGTACCACTGCAAATAGTACAAATGTAGATAGACTATTAATACTAGGATTAACAGCGGCTCCCATTCCAATCAAGGCTTCCATAGGCATATTGAAAGCTTTTGAATATACCGGGAGAAGTAGAAATGCATTAAGCAAGCTTCCTACCGCTACCATAGAAACAGTTCCAATAATCAGACCTGTTAATGCTGCGTTCTTTGATTTCCACTGGTGATATATTATTGCAGCGGGTACAACCAAGGAACAACCTATTAAAAAGTTGGCAAACTCACCAACGAAAGCTGTCGCCGTCCCATTAATCATTAGGTTTAGAAGAATTTTAACAAATTCAATTACGATTCCTGCCACAGGACCTAAGGCAAATGCTCCAATTAACACAGGAACTTCACTTAAATCAATTTTGTAGAAGCTTGGAGCAAACCATAGAGGAATATCAAACAGCATAAGCAATATTGATATAGCTGATAGCATTGCGATGGCTGTTATTCCTCTAACTGAAAGTAATCCAACCATTCCTGTTCTAACTTGTGTCTTGTTTGTTTTGTTCATATAAATACCATATCCTTTCTTCAAAGACTGCAAACTTTGGGCCAGAGGCGCAAAGTTGCGATTGAAAAATCTTTATTTTTCAATCTACCCTCTCTTTTCTAAAGGAAAAACTCTTTGGGTATTCAGTAAGTATAAAAAACCCCCGATTATTACTAATCGGGGGATACCACATACATATACATTACTGTACTCTTCTATCATCCAGACTTTACTGTCGGTTTTGGAATTTCACCAAATCAATCCTTAATATGGACCCGGTCCTTATTAAAGAGTCGCGGACTATACCGCCGGTAGGGAATTACACCCTGCCCCGAAGAATTACCTTTATATTAATTTTAATTACATTAATAGTATAATACCATACAATTATATTGTCAATAGATTTATCCAATGGATATATCAAATTCATCTATAGCTTCATTGTTAGCTGTATCCTCTTCTTAGCTAAGTCAACACTTAACACTTTAACGTCAACAATGTCCCCGACGCTAACTACTTCAAGTGGATGCTTAACAAACTTTTTATTGGATAGTTCAGATATATGAACCAGACCATCCTGATGAACTCCTATATCAACAAATGCGCCAAAGTCAATTACATTACGAACTGTTCCTTTAAGAACCATCCCCTCTGTTAGATCCTTCATATCAAGCACATCTGTACGAAGTATAGGCTTTGGCATCTCATCCCTAGGGTCTCTTCCTGGCTTCTCTAATTCTTTTACAATGTCAATTAGAGTTATTTCACCGATTCCAAGTTCCTCTGCCATCTTTTTCTTATCCTTAATCTTCTTTCCTATAAATGAGCTATCTTGAATAAGATTATCATTATGCTTCTCAGGCTGAGTAGCAGGTTCACTTACAGCTTCCACCCCATTCATAGCTGCTGCCAGGGCCTTTGCAATAGCTGTATCCTGATTTCTAACAGTTATTTTTTTATTTCTCTTATCTAGCTCCCTACCCCTTCTTGGCTTTTCCTTCTTATCTTGATTGTTCATTCTATTAGCCTGATTAGATGAAGCCTTAGCCTGTAGCTCCTTTAAATCCTCTAGGGTAATTCCAAGCTTGGTAAGCAGTCCTTCAGCAGCTTTATAGGATTCTGGATGGACTCCAGATGCATCTAAAGGATTGTCTCCTCCTTGTATTCTCATAAATCCTGCACATTGCTCAAATGCCTTAGGTCCAAGCTTAGGAACATCAAGAAGCTCCTTGCGGCTATGAAAACGCCCATTAGCCTCTCTATAAGCCACTATGTTCTTAGCTGTGGTTTTGGTGATTCCCGAGACATGCTCTAATAAGGAAGCTGATGCTGTGTTAAGATCAACTCCTACTTTATTAACACAATCCTCTACTACACCAGACAAGACATCGCTAAGCTTCTTCTGATTCATATCATGCTGATATTGCCCTACACCAATTGACTGAGGATCGATCTTAACTAACTCTGCCAGAGGATCCTGCAATCTTCTTGCTATTGAAGCTGCACTTCTTTGCCCAACATCAAAATTAGGGAATTCCTCTGTTGCTAATTTACTTGCTGAATATACAGAAGCTCCTGCTTCATTAACAATAATATATTTAACTGGCTTATTCAGCTCCTTAATAAGCTCTACTATAACAACCTCTGATTCCCTAGAAGCAGTACCATTTCCTACGGATATCAGGGTTATATTATATTTATCAATTAATTTTTTAAGTATTTGCTTTGATTCCTCTATTTTGTTTTGAGGGGCGGTTGGATATATAACCACCGTGTCAAGAACTTTACCTGTTGCATCTACTACTGCCAGCTTACATCCTGTTCTAAACGCAGGGTCCCAGCCAAGTACTACTTGTCCAGTAATTGGAGGCTGCATAAGTAATTGCTCCAAGTTTTTGGAAAACACCTTAATCGCTCCATCCTCTGCCCGCTCAGTCAGGCTTGCTCGAACTTCACGTTCAATTGCAGGAGCAATAAGTCGCTTATAGCTATCTGCGATTGTTGCAGCAAGAATATCATTGGTATGAGTATTATCATTAACAATTACTTTCTTCTCTAGAAATCTTAGAATTCTTTCTTCTGGTGCCAGAACCTTAACCGTTAAGAACTTCTCCTTTTCTCCACGGTTTATCGCAAGGATTCTATGTCCAGCAATTTTTTCAACAGCTTCCTCAAAGTTATAGTACATCTCATAAACTGATTCCGCTTTTTCATCCTTAGCTACAGAGCTAACAAGCCCTTCTCTCATGGTTATATCACGAATATAGCTACGATAGCTTGCATCATCAGAAATTTGCTCGGCAATAATATCCATTGCTCCAGCTATAGCCTCTTCTGCACTTTTAACTTCTTTTTCTTCTGAGATATATTCAACAGCATACTCCTTAATAGGCTTGTCTGCTTCTTGAGCTACTATGATGTTAGCCAGTCCTTCCAGACCTTTTTCCATAGCTATAGTTGCTCTTGTTCTTCTCTTTGGACGGTATGGCCTATATAAGTCATCTACTACAACCATGGTTTCAGCTGCAAGTATCTGGGCTTTTAATTCCTCTGTTAACTTTCCCTGTTCTTCTATAGAATTTATAACCTGCATCTTCTTCTCTTCCAAATTTCTAAGATATTGCAGTCTTTCATGAAGGGTTCTTAGCTGCTCATCATCTAGGGAGCCTGTAACTTCCTTTCGATACCTAGCTATAAAAGGTATAGTATTACCCTCATCAATAAGCTTTACAGCTGCCTCAACCTGTTCGAGCTTTATTCCTAATTCATCTTTAATTTGCTTATTTATATCCATTCTTTATAACCATGCCTTCCTTAGATTTTATAATACAATCGTAATATTCTATATCCTGAAGAAAAACACCTCATGATATGGGCACTCCTCTCGGAATTTGCAAGCAAGCTTGCGTCTGAATGAAATTCAGACTTTTCTCACAACGCTTTCATTTATGATAACATTTCAGGCATTATAAATCAATATTTTAGGCTATTTGTACTGCATTTAACAACTAGAAGAAGCTCCCATAGATGTTCCCACAAATGCAAGCAAATACTAATACTCTCTTTACTTTCCCACAAATATAAACACTGCTTCATATCAATGGACTTCTACACAGATTTTTGAAGCAGTGTCTATTATCTATAGATTCTTATAAATTATTTTTGCGTTGGAAAAAACTTATCATGAACAGCATTCATTGCTCTATCTAAATCCTTATCATCTATTAAAACTGTCACCCTGATTTCAGAGGTGGATATCATCTTAATATTAACACCTACATCGTAGAGAGCTTCGAACATCTTTGCAGCAACACCTACATGGGACATCATTCCAGCACCAACTATAGATACCTTAGCAACATCCTTCTCAACATCAACCTTTTCACACTTTAAGCTGCCCTGTCTATGTCTTTCTATAGTTTCAACAGCTGTTTCTAGATCTTCGTCATTAACAGTAAAGCTTATATCCTTTGTTCCGTCCCTACCAACTGACTGTAGAATTATATCAACATTCACATCATGCCTTGAAAGATGATTAAACAACTTAAATGCTACACCAGGTTGGTCCTCTAAACCAATTACTGCAATACGAGCTGTATTTTTATCTGCTGCCACTCCGCTTACGAGCATTTTCTCCATTTTTACTTCCTCCTTAATCAACGTACCTTCAGAATTATTTAAACTAGAGCGAACGACTAATTGTACACCATATTTTTTTGCCATTTCCACCGAACGGTTATGCAATACTCCTGCACCTAGGGAAGCCATCTCCAACATTTCATCATAGGTAATTTCCTTGAGTTTCTTGGCATCCTTAACTATTCTAGGATCAGTTGTATATACACCATCAACATCAGTATATATTTCACAGGCATCTGCATGAAGTGATGCAGCTATAGCTACCGCTGTTGAGTCTGACCCCCCTCGCCCTAGGGTTGTGTAATCATCCAATTTATTAACACCTTGAAAACCGGTAACTACAACAACTCTTTTATTCTCTAATTCCATATTTATTCTTTCTGTATCAATTCTTTTGATACGAGAATTTCCATATGTGGAAGTAGTATGCATAGCTACCTGATAAGCATTTAATGATACTGCTGGTATTCCCAAAGCATCAAGTGCCATAGCCATTAAGGCCACTGATGTCTGTTCTCCAGTAGTAAGCAACATATCTATTTCTCGTTTAGACGCTTTAGGATTAATATCCTTTGCCATACTTAACAATATATCAGTTTGTTTGCCCATGGCAGATAAAACCACTACAATCTCATGACCTTTTTTATAATCATCTGCAATTCTTTTTGCAACATTAAAAATTCTCTCTTTGTCAGCAACAGATGTGCCCCCAAATTTTTTTACTATTAACATAGCTGCCTCCTAATACTAAAATATGTGCATATCAACTTAGCTTGTCATTGGATAAGTTGTTTATCGCCTATTTAATAACTTATCAATAATAGTATATCCGTTCAAAACAGTATTGCCACTTGCTTTTACATCATTCTCGTTATATTTACAATTATTTTTAATGAACTCTGTACTGTCGTAGATAAGGTATGGAACCGGATCGCTTGTGTGAGTTCTTAGCTTTATGGGCGTTGGATGATCTGGCATAATTAGTAAGCGATAATCCACTTCCTGCTTTTCCATCTCATCTACAATCACCTTTATCACTCTTTGATCAAGATACTCAATAGATTTTATCTTATTGTCCACATTTCCTTGATGCCCCATCTCATCAGGAGCTTCAACATGTACATAGACAAAATCATATTTCTCCTCCAACAAAACCTTTATAGCTGCTTTAGCTTTTCCCTCATAATTGGTATGTAAGGTTCCGTTGGCTCCAGGAACTTCAATTACCTTCATTCCGGCACCAATAGCAATTCCTTTTAGTAGGTCAACAGCTGAAATCATAGCACCTTTTATGTGGTTCTTTTCCTCAAAGGATGTAAGATTGGGTCGTGTTCCTGCTCCCCAAAACCATAAAGAATTGGCTTTATTAAGGCCCATTTCCTCTCTCTTTTTATTAATAGGATGGTTATTTAAAATATCATAGCTTTTCTTCATCATGTCATATAGGGCAGGGTCCCCTGGCAGATATTCTTCAATGACCTTACCAAGAATATCGTGGGGCTGGGATAAATCAATAACATCCCCCTTATCCCATATTGTTAGATGTCTATAGCTAGTTCCATGATAAAATGTATAAATATCATTATCAAATACTTCTTTTATTGCGTCAATAAGCTGGGATGCCTCCTCTGTTGAAATCTCTCCAGAGCTATGATCTATTATAGTTCTCTTCTCATAGTCTACTTGCTCCTCTGACAAGGTAACAAGGTTACATCTAAGAGCAATATCCTCTTTCTTCATATCCACCCCGATGCTTAAAGCTTCAAGAGGTGATCTTCCAGAGTAATATACTTTCGGGTCATATCCTAACACTGATAAATTGGCAGTATCACTACCAGGTTTCATCCCTTCAGGAATTGTATAGGCAAGTCCTAGTTCAGACTTGGAAGCCAATTCATCCAAGCAGGGCGTTTTTGCAACCATCAAAGGTGTACGATTGTCCAAAACCTCTAGAGGCTCATCAGACATACCATCTCCCAAAACAATAATGTATTTCATCTTAATTTCCATGCCTTTCCTAAAACCTTACCCGGATAACACTTAAAATCTCTGGGATACGTTTTTTAATTTCATTAATGCTCTCTTCCCTTATCTCACATGTAAGAAGTCCAATTTCTCCCTCAACTCCCTGAGCTTTAACTTCTTCTACTTCACCAAGCAAAGCCTTTGCCTCTTCAAGAACTCCATTAAGATTATTAGGAACTCTTATAAAGAATCGATGTTTAACCTCATTAATATCAGTTAGGACAAGCTTTTTGCTACTCCATATGGTCCAGATATTTTTTGTCATATGTTTTGCTGCATCAACTACATCGGCAACAACGGCACTGGCTGTAGGAAGCTTACCAGCTCCGCTTCCGTAAAACATAACATCTCCAATTACATTACCTTCTACAAAAATACCGTTGAACACATCATTAACACTGTATAAGGGATGGTTAGCCTTAATCATCATAGGAGCAACCATAGCATAAACCTGGTCATCATCCCCACGAACGCTAGTAGCAAACAGCTTTATTCTTGCATCCATAGCCTTTGCATATTTTATATCTGTATCAGTAATATTTTCAATTCCTTCAGTATATATATCTTCAAAATCAACTTGCATACCATATGCTAAGGATGATAAAATCGCAATCTTTCTACAAGAATCATGACCCTCAACATCAGCACTAGGATCCCTCTCTGCATATCCCATCTCTTGAGCATTTTTAAGGGCAGTTTCAAAATCAAGACCCTCTTCACTCATCTTAGAAAGGACATAGTTTGTAGTACCATTAAGTATACCAGTGATTTCAACTATCTCGTCGGCAGTCAGAGATTGATTAAGTGGTCTGATAATTGGTATTCCACCACCTACGCTGGCCTCAAATAGGAAGTTAATTTCTCCTTCTTTGGCTATTTTAAGTAGTTCTGCCCCGTGCTTTGCCACAAGTTCCTTATTAGAAGTGATTACACTTTTCCCTTTTAATAAGGCTGATTTCACAAATGTAAATGCAGGCTCAACTCCACCCATTACTTCAACAACAATTTTAATCTCAGGGTCATCAAGGATAATATTTATATCCTGTACCAGCTTCTCCATTATAGGGTCACCAGGAAATTCTCTTCGATCCAAAACATATTTTACATTAAGCTCATTACCAGCTCTTTTGGTAATGCTTTCCCTATTGGTATTAAGTACTTCAACAACTCCACTTCCTATAGTTCCGTATCCTAAGACTGCAATATTTATCATGATGTTCCTCCATTCGTCACCTATACTAACAATTCACACTAAACCTACATGATCCCACTATGTGGCATCTGAAAAACCCGGTAAAACAAGTAGCAAGCACCACTGTGGGAGCTTCGCAGTTCTTCCCCTATGAAAAAGATTTTTCAATCTATTCTCTAGAAACAATCTTTACAAAATGAATACCGTCCATTCCTTCTAAACTATCTATAATAAGAGAGGTGCTGGCCGTATTCGGATCAATCTCCATACTTAGAGTAACTAATGCTATTCCATTAACAGGTATACTTTGATGTATAGTAAGTATATTGGCCTCGTTTTTAGCCACTTGATTAAGTACTTTAGATAAAAGACCTGGTTTATCATCCATCTGAAGCATTATGGTAATAGTCTTGCCTCTGGTGTTTTCATAAAAAGGAAATATATCATCCCTATATTTATAAAAGGAGCTTCTACTAATATCAACAGCATCCGTGGCCTCTTGAACTGTCATTGCCCTTTCTGAGTCAAGAAGTCTCTTTGCTTCCACAACCTTTAACAATACTTCAGGAAGCGCCTTCTTCTTAACTATAAAATACTTTTCTCCATCCATTCCATACTACCTCCGAAATTTACTCATCGTTTGTATGCCCGCCAGATACAATTGTCTTTCATAGAAAGATATATTATCACAGTTTTATCCATAAAGCAATTGCTAATTTGAATAAATAATAACTATTATTAGCTCCTTTCTTATCAATATATCCAATAATATAAGATAGAGCTTCCTTTGGGAAACCCTCCAATTATAAAAAAAGCTGCTGCTTAGTTTTAGTATTATGCAACAGCCCTTATTAATCTCTCATTCCGTTTTATTATCTCATATATCTACAGATTAGGAACTCAAATGCTACGAATTTTCTTATTCGTGGATATTATAATATCTTTGATAAAAATTCTTTGAGTCTTGGGTTTTGTGGATTATCAAAAAATTCATCCGGCGTATTCTGTTCTACTATTACACCTTCATCTATAAACAATACCCTTGTAGCAACCTTTTTGGCAAATCTCATTTCGTGGGTAACAACAACCATAGTCATTCCCTCATCTGCTAATTGAGTCATAAGATCTAGCACTTCCCCTACCATCTCTGGATCAAGGGCAGAAGTAGGTTCATCAAAAAGCATTACCTTTGGGTTCATGGCCAAGGCCCTAATTATTGCGATCCTTTGTTTCTGGCCACCTGATAATTGATTAGGGTAGGCATTTGCTTTTTCAGTTAGACCTATTCTCCCAAGAAGCTCCATAGCCTTTGCCTTAGCTTCATCTTTAGTCATTAATCCCAGCTTGATGGGTGCCATAGCTATGTTATCCAATACTGTCATATGAGGGAAGAGGTTGAATTGCTGAAAAACCATTCCCATATCTTTACGAAGCAAATTAATATTAGCCTTTTTATCGGTAATTAACTTATCCTCAAACCATATCTCACCATCTGTAGGAACCTCTAGTAAGTTTAGGCACCTAAGGAAGGTTGATTTACCAGAGCCAGAGGGTCCTATTATTACTACCTTCTCTCCTTGTTCAATAGTCTCATTAATACCATTCAAGACCACATGATCCCCGAAGGCTTTTTTCAAATTCTTAGTGACTATCACCCTTAGACAACCTCCTTTCAAATCCTGATAGAACCTTGGAAAGTCCCAATACCATTATTAAATAGCATGCTGCAGCTATTATCAAAGGGGGTAGTATATCCCATGTCCTAGTTCCAATATATTGTGCTGCCTTTGTCAAATCAGTTACAGCGATATAACCAGCAACGGAGGTTTCCTTTATCAATGTGATAAATTCATTACCCAAAGCAGGTAATATATTCTTAACTGCCTGAGGTAGTATTATAAGCCTCATAGTCTGTATATAATCTAATCCTAGGGATCGGCCTGCTTCCATCTGACCCCGATCAATAGATTCTATGCCCGCTCTAATAATCTCAGACACATAAGCACCTGAGTTTATTCCAAAGCACACTGCACCTACAACCATTTCATTAGTATTCCTTGAGGTGAAAATAAGATTGTAGATTATTAAAAGCTGTACAATAAGGGGAGTTCCGCGAATAACATTAATATATACATTACATATTGTCCTAAGCCATTTCATTCTATAATTAGTGGCTGTTACATTAAGTACAGCAATGATTATTCCAATTGCAATACCAAGCATTATGGCTAAAAAGGATATAATGAGAGTTACCTTTAAACCCTCAATATAGGCCAGATATCTTTGCTCTGGAACAATAGCGTTATAAAAGGATTGATATAGTTTCTCAAACCAAGTCAAGTTCTTACCTCCTGGATTTATTTTTCTCATGAACCGGATATCCAATTCAATTGTCAATAAAAAGGAGTTGTCTCAAAATTGCATTATTTTGAAGCAACCCCTTAATTACAATTTTAATTATTTGTATGATTTGCTGTAAACTCTTCAATTTTACCAGTATCTTTAAGTTCTTGAATAACAGCATTAATTTGATCTAATAATTCCTGATTACCTTTTTGAACAGCAATAGCATACTTATCTTCAAATAATATACCATCAAGAATAATCAATTCTTCATTGGCTGCAACCAAGTCCTGGGCTGGGTATAAATCCATTACTACACAATCAATTTTATTATTGATTAAGTCCTGAGCTGCTTGAGCAAACTTTGAATAACGTTTGATTTCTTTGGCATCAATATTAGCTTCAACATAAAAGTCTGCAATATTACCCTGTTGAACACCAATAACTTTACCATCTAAATCATCAACACTTGCTACAGCTGGATTTTCTTTGTTAACTAAAACCACTTCAGTAGAGTCAACGTAGTCTATAGAGAAATCCATTACCTCTTTACGTTCTTCACTAACAGATACTCCTGCTGCAACAAAATCTATGGTACCCTGTTGTACTTGTAATAATGCTCCATCAAATTCCATGTTCTTTATAACAAGTTCTTTCCCTAAAGCATCTGCTATAGCCTGAGAAATATCCATGTCAATACCAACAACATCATTACCTACCATGTATTCGTAAGGAGCAAATCCTGCTTCCGTACCAACAATAATTGTATTGCTTTCTTCTGCATCAGTTTTATCTTCAGTCTCATCATCTTTTACATTCTCTTCTACAGTATCTTGACCTTCTTTTTTACCCTCTTCCTTGGTTCCACAAGCTGCTAGGATTCCAGTCATCATAACTAAAATTACAAAAAGTACCGATAATTTCTTCATTATTACCTCCAATTAATTAGGAGCATTAGCTCTTTTTAAGAAGTGCTCCGATTTTTTCTTTCTCATCCTCAGCCAGAATTCCATCTTCATCCATNAGAATTATCAAACGATCATCTTTCTTTGTTATTGCTTTCATATATGAAGTATTGTTGCTTTTAAAAATTGATGGTTGGTCAAGGACCTGATCCTCCATAAGTACAGTTATTTCTTCCATCTTATCTACTTCATAAGCTATAGGTATATTATTAGAGTTAGTAATCAGAAGTCTTGTATCAGCGTCAGTTTCTTTATCTTCTAGACCGAATTTTCTTCGAAGACTATAGACAGGAAGTCTATCTCCTCTTAAATCAATCATTCCAATAATATTGTCAGGTGCTTTTTTAACCTTCTCTACAGGTATTGGGTTTTCAATTGATTTGATATTCATAATGTCCATTCCATATACATCGTCCCCAAGCTTAAATATTGCCTGTTTTGTGCTTTCCATAATAACCATCCCTTCTTCATAGCCTGCAAAGTTTGGCCGCAGGCACAAATTTGTGATTGAATAAAGACGCGGAAGAACAAGGAGTTAGCACCTATGTGCGAACTTCGTAGTTCTTCTGTGTGAAGATGCCTTTTTCCTCACACTACCCTCCTATGAATCCTAAGATATATCTTCACTTTTCCTTTGTGCTTTCCACTTAAGATATCCATTAATAAATGGGTCAATATTACCATCTAAAACACTAGTCACATTACCTACTTCTTCATTGGTTCTATGGTCTTTAACCATGGTGTATGGCTGCATAACATATGAGCGGATTTGATTGCCCCATCCAATCTCCTTAACTTCACCACGGATATCAGATATTTTCTCAAGATTGGCCTCTTGTTTCATCAAATAAAGCTTAGCCTTCAGCATATGCATCGCCTTGTCTTTATTCTGTAACTGTGATCTTTCATTCTGACATTGTACCACGATATTCGTTGGTATATGAGTAATTCTTACAGCCGAAGAAGTCTTGTTGACATGCTGTCCACCAGCTCCACTGGCATGATAGGTATCAATTCTTAAATCCTTATCATCGATCTCAATACCTGAGTCATCTTCAATATCGGGCATAACATCGCAGGAAACAAAAGAAGTCTGCCTTTTTCCAGCTGCGTTAAAAGGGGATATCCTTACTAGACGATGAACTCCACTTTCTGACTTAAGATAGCCATAGGCATTGTTTCCATTGATCTCCATCGTTATTGACTTTAATCCGGCCTCTTCACCATCCAGAAAATCAAGAATATCAACTGTAAATCCCTTTTTATCTGCCCATCTTTGATACATTCGACTAAGCATCGACGCCCAATCACAGCTTTCTGTCCCACCAGCCCCAGCATGTAGGGTAAGTATAGCATTACAGTCATCATATTCATCGGATAATAAAGTTCTAAGCTTTAATTCCTCCAACGCATCTATGAATTCCTCTAGTACTTCCTTAATCTCTGGGATAAGGGTTTCATCATTCTCTTCATATCCCATCAATATTAGTGTTTGAACATCTTCAAATTTAGTTTTTAGTTGATTATAGGTTTCAACAGAGTCTTTAAGGATTTTAAGCTCTTTCATAAGACCTTGAGCCTTATCGGTGTTATCCCAAAACCCGGGTTCTTCCATGGTTAATTCAATTTCCTTAATCCGATTATCCTTACCGGCAAGGTCAAAGTGAATCCCCCACTTCTCTTAATGGTTGCTCGTATGTGCTCAATGTATATTTATACTGATCTAATTCTAACACTGTACCACCTCTTTCATGTTATTATACATTTCTTTTAATAATAATGCAACAGTAATTTATAATAATTCATACAAATTCATATTTGATATTTACATTTTTCCTTTGTTTCCCATATAAATCAAGTGAATTACATGATAACAATCATGAATTCACTTGGTTTATTACTATTCATGACAAGGAAATTGACTTGTCAATTTATCTTGTTTATACATTCCTTCCATGACAATGCTTATACTTACGACCACTTTCGCAGGGACATGGATCATTAGGTTGAATCTTCTTACTAGTTCTTTTTACAGGGGTATTGGCACTTTCATCACGATTTGTACCAGTTACCTTAGCAACTTGCTCTCTCTCTACCTTCTGCTCTACCTTCACATGCATAAGAGCCTTAACTGTATCCTCTCGAATCGCAGCTGTCATAGCTTCAAACATTTCAAAACCTTGGAACTTGTACTCTATAATCGGTTGACGTTGTCCATAGGCCTGTAGACCAATACCCTGACGTAGTTGGTCCATATCATCTATATGATCCATCCACTTACGATCGATTACCTTTAATAAAATTACTCGTTCAAGTTCTCTAATATGCTCAACTTCTGGGAACTCAGCTTCCTTAGCCTCATAATACTTAACAGCATCTTCCTTTAGTTTTTGGAGTAGATCGTTTCTTTTAATCGTTTTTAACTTATCTTCAGAAATTTCTATCCTAGGTAATGGGAATATAGTTAATAAGTTATTATTTAATTCATCAATATTCCAATCTGCTGGAGACTGATCATCACCGATTGTGGAATTAACATAAGCTTCTACTGTATCTGTAATCATACGGTAGATGGTATCTCGCATACTTTCCCCATCTAATACCTTACGACGTTCTCCGTAGATAACTTCTCTTTGTTCATTATTAACCTGATCATATTCCAATAAATTTTTACGAATTCCAAAGTTATTGCTCTCAATTCTCTTTTGCGCTTTCTCAATAGCATTAGAAAGCATCTTATGTTGTATCTGCTCACCTTCAGCAATACCTAAAGAGTTAAACATAGTCATCAATCTCTCAGATCCAAAAAGACGCATCAGATCATCTTCTAAGGAAATATAGAATCTAGATTCACCAGGGTCTCCCTGTCTACCAGCACGACCTCGAAGCTGATTATCTATACGGCGGGCCTCATGTCTCTCTGTACCAATTATCTTAAGCCCCCCAACTTCAATAACCCCTTCACCTAATTTAATATCCGTACCACGACCGGCCATATTGGTTGCAATGGTTACAGAACCCAACTGACCTGCATCTGCTACAATCTCTGCTTCCATTTCGTGAAATTTAGCATTTAAGACCTTATGGGGAATATTTTTCTTTTTAAGAATATAGCTGATCTCCTCTGAAGATTCAATTGTAATTGTACCAACCAAAACTGGCTGTCCTTTCTTGTTGGACTCAATTATATCCTCAATTATTGCTTTTAATTTTTCTTCTCTAGTTTTATAAACCGTATCCTGATGGTCAATACGAATTACCGGCTTATTAGTAGGAACTTCAATAACATCCATTCCATAGATTTCTCTAAACTCTTCCTCTTCTGTAATGGCAGTACCAGTCATACCACATTTTTTTGTATACTTATTAAAGAAATTCTGGAATGTAACTGTAGCCAGAGTTTTACTTTCCCTTTTAACCTTAACATTTTCTTTAGCCTCTATTGCCTGATGTAAACCATCACTATAGCGTCTACCTGGCATAATACGTCCAGTAAACTCATCAACTATTAACACTTCATCATCCTTAACCACATAATCCTTATCCCTAAACATCAGATTATGAGCTCTAAGAGCAAGAATGATATTATGCTGTATCTCAAGGTTTTCAGGATCAGCAAGATTCTCAATCTGGAAGAACTGCTCTACCCTTTTAACACCCTCTTCTGTTAAATGTACGTTTTTCTCCTTTTCATTGACTATAAAATCTCCCTCTTCCTCGATCTCTTCCTTCATGAGGGCAGCCATCTTAGTCAATTCTGCACTTTCTTTTCCCTTGGTTAGCTGTCTAGCTAATATATCGCATACTCTATATAACTCTGTAGATTTACCGCTTTGGCCAGAAATAATAAGTGGTGTTCTTGCTTCATCAATTAGAACGGAGTCAACCTCATCAATTATCGCATAATGGAGGTCTCTCTGTACTAATTGCTCTTTGTAGATAACCATGTTATCTCTTAGGTAGTCAAAGCCTAACTCATTATTGGTAGCATAAGTAATATCACATTCATAGGCATCACGTCGTTCTTCCTTGTCCATACTATTAAGTATTACGCCAACCCTAAGTCCAAGAAATTCATGAACCTTACCCATCCATTCCGAGTCACGCTTTGCCAAATAATCATTAACTGTAACAATGTGAACACCTTTACCTTCAAGAGCATTCAAATATGCTGGTAAAGTTGCAACTAAGGTTTTACCCTCCCCTGTACGCATCTCAGTAATTCTACCTTGGTGTAATATTACACCACCAATAAGCTGAACACGGTAATGCCTCATTCCTAAAACTCTTTTAGCAGCTTCCCTTACAACAGCATATGCCTCTGGAAGTATATCATCTAAAGTTTCTCCATTTAATAGTCTATTCTTAAACTGGTCTGTTTTACCTCTTAATTCGTCATCGGTAAGTTTTTGCATGTCTGGTTCGAGTGCTTCAATTTTATCAACGATCGGTAAGACTCTTTTGACTTCTCGTTCACTATGAGTCCCAAAAATCTTTTCAAGTAATCCCATTCTTATTCACTCCTGTACTCTTCCATATAATATCTATAATCAATCACCTAGTATTGTAGCATTTAAGCTTATACTATTCAACTTAAATTTAACCTATGGGCCATTACCAACAGACAAATTGTTGGATTATTATGAAATATTTGGCTTTTATCTGTAAAAAACCGCCTCTAGATTCTTAATCTAGAGGCGAGAACCAAAACTCTTATTTCGATCCTTATTAATACTCAGGAACTATAAGTCCATAGGTATTACCTTTTCTTTTATATACAACATTAACCTCGTCTGTTTGAGAATTGCGAAATACAAAAAAACTATGTCCAAGGAGTTCCATCTGCACGCAAGCCTCTTCTGGATCCATGGGTTTTATCGCAAATTTCTTAGTTTTTACAATTTCAATACTATCATCTTCCTCATATTCATCATCCATATACTTCTGATTAAAATTAGATGAGGCATGCTTATGGTCTAAAATTCTAGTCTTATATTTTCTTAACTGGCGTTCAATAATCTCTTCTACCAAATCAATTGAAACATATAAATCACTACTTGTTTGCTCTGCTCTTATAATATTACCCTTTACCGGTATGGTAACCTCAATCTTTTGCCTTCCCTTTTCAGCGCTTAATGTTACGTGTACCTCAGTATCAGGTGTAAAGTATCTCTCTAGCTTACCAATCTTTTCATAAACGGCTGTCTTTAGTCCTTCAGTTACATCCATGTTCTTGCCACTGATGATATATCGCATAATGCTCACTCCTTTTCTCTTTATTGTTAGCATTAGTATTGCTAACTTTATTATATCATGGTGACAAAAATGTGACAAGCAACATTATATTTCATTAAATGCTTATTAAGATTTGAAAATATTCACTTTTTACATTTTATGCCATGAATATTATATAATCTTTATTTATTTCGTCAAATAGCAATATCTTTATACAAATATAGTCGTACTTACTCCTATTATCCGACAATTAAAAAAAGAGCCTAAATACAAGAATTCTTTGTAGAATCCTGTCATCCTATAATAAGTTACAAAACGGATTTTCGATATTGACATGGTTTTATCCATGCGACAAGAGTAGTTTATAATTGTTGATAATGTGGATAAAGCCGTGTATAACTTTATTTCTTTTGAAATTCGGGGTGTTTTAATGTGGATAACTTTTTTATTGTTTATATGTGCCCCTATATATATACATTTATTGTAAGTTCTTTCTTACTCTTTGTGCATTTTGTATAATGCCAAGTTTGTCAATAGGCCTTTTGCATATAACTTCTCTTATAAATATTGAAAAACATTTAACATAATTCATTCAATTTTCGAACTTTTTAGAATATTCAATCAAAATAACCCATATTATTAGGGACACAATATGTTGGGCTTTCTGATTATGATAACAACTAAAAAACAGGCTCGACTTGAAATATAGATTAAAATCACTTATTTCAAGATTAGCCTGTATTATATATTATTCATCCTTATATGCATAAAATTTAAGTATTATGATAATTTATTCAGCTTCATTACTTAGCTTTAATTTCTTTTCATACTTATCCACTTTGTCTGCTAAGAAAGGAGCCAGTCCAACAAATTCTGCTCCATATATATATCTATGAAATTCAGATGTAGTGACTCTTATTATTCTAATTACAACATGGAAAAAATCTCCCTCACCTAGGTTTATGTATGCTCTAAAATAATAGCCAACTGGCAATTCTGTCTCGCATATAAAACCAATACCACTTCTTGATATATCAAAAACGAATGCTGAAGCATTAATATCTTTGATTACCACATAATCCTGCTTAAATATCTCATCTACTTCTAGACGTATATCAATTGGTAATCTCTTATATCGACGCCTATCCATATTATCCTTCCCCTGCATATGAAAACCATCCCTTCTCCGATATTTAAATAATCTATTGCTACCCTCATACATTTTACCATATAAATCCATCTATTCCAACAAAAATAATAAGCCATAAGAAAGAAGGAGCCTTTGCACCATAGCCTATTTAGCTATTTTGCAAAAGCCCCTAATTAAATCAGTCTAATATTCTTCTTACTCTATATACATTTCTATAATTATATTTTGAGGTTATAATACCCTGATTTTTATTGGCAGCATGAACAATTTTATCATTACCAATATACAATGCCACATGGTTAACACGACCAGAACTGCTAGCATAAAAAATCAGATCCCCTGGTTGCCTCTCACTAACACTTACCTTTCTACCCACAGAGCTTGCTATATCAGCAGAAGACATTCTTTTAAATACATCTCCATATCCAAAGTCTGAATATATCCTCCATACAAATCCAGAACAGTCCGCTCCTCTTGTTAAGCTTGTACCGCCCCAAACATAAGGATTCCCAACAAACTTTTGGGCATATGTAACAATTTCCTGTGCTCGTCCGGATGAATTACCAGAGGGTTTTGAAGGCTTAGGAGTAGAGGTTTCTTTCTTGTCAGCTTCAGAAGCTTTTCTCTCCTTTTCTGCTTTCGCAGCAGCAGCCTCTCTTCTTTCACGTTCCGCTTTTTCTTGTGCTAATTTTTCAAGTCTTTCTCTTTCAGCCCGTTCTGCTGCTTCCTGAGCTGCCTTTATAGCTGCTTCTTCTTCCCTAGATATAGCAACTTTAAATTCCACATCTATTTCTATAAGTTCCTGACCATTGTATCTTTTAGCTAGAAAACCAGTATACTCATTACCAGTATCATCATCCTGTCCTAGCAAAATCTCTACCCATTCCCCATGGTCCTTAACAACCATATAGGTTTCACCGTCAGGAATCTGAGTAAGTATCTTTGATTCCGTTGTTGGTTTCTGCCTAACATTTAAAGTTGTTGTTCTAACAGTAGCATAAATTTTAGCATATTCTTCTACCATGTCTTCTGCTTCCCTACCAATGGCAAGATAATTGGATGCTATGTAACCTTCAACCTCACCAGATACAATCTTAACCCAATCACCATCTAAGTATTCAATTATATCAGCAGCACTACCACGATATAACTTACCTACAATCTCGCTTTCAGTAGTGGGATCTTTACGAACATTAACATATTCTGATGCAGTAGATACACCCAAGTTATTATATGGGGATAAAATCTCAGTCTTTAATATAGTAGATAAAGCCTTTTGAGCAGTTACCACCTCATCTTTAGGCACTGAATAATAATATGTATCAAGAGTGTATGTAATTCCAGCCACACCTTGTTCTAGGGCTGATGTTTCATCCGCATATGCAGATGCTGTTGGTATAGATAGAAGTAATGTTCCAGCCACACAACACAATGCGACTTTTAAAGTCCTTAATGTCCGCATGAATATTTCCTCCCAAGTATCACAAGTAATCAAATTACCCTTATCAACAGTTTATAATAATCCAAATCTTGTCTCTATAATCAACCATTTATAACTAACACCTAATTAATGTGTATCAATTGTTACAAAATTATTAAATATATTGATTTGATTATAGCAAAATCACAATCATGTGTCAATAAGAAATAACCACTAAAACAAGGATTCTTGGGAGATATTAAATTATTTTATTGATTTAAGTATTTTTCTACTGCTGTAATAGCCATAGCGCCGTCGGATGCTGCCGTAACAATCTGCCTTAGTTCCTTTGTTCGTACATCACCTGCAGCAATAATTCCTGGTACATTAGTTTCGCAGTTTTCACCAGCGATAATGTGACCGCTCTTGTCTGTAGCTACAATATCCTTAAATGGTCCGGAGTTGGGGATATATCCAACTGCAATAAATACTCCGGATACATCATATTCATTAATTTCATTAGTCTTTACATTCTTAATTGTAATGGATTCAGTAACATCATCTCCATTAATTTTTTCTACAACACTATCCCAAAGAACAGTGACATTCTCCAAGGAAAGCAGCTTGGTTACCAATCCCTTCTTAGCTCTAAACTCATCTCTTCTATGAACCACATAAACTTTTCTACTTATACGGGATAGAAATATGGCATCTTCAACGGCTGTATCTCCACCACCAACTACCACAACATCTTTATTTCTGAAAAAAGCTCCGTCGCAAGTTGCACAATAGGATACACCCATACCTGCCAGGTCCTTTTCTCCTTCTACTCCTAAATGCCTTGGAACTCCTCCACTAGCAATTATAATTGCTTTAGCTCTTAGTTTTGTTCCATCATCTAGTGTTATAACCTTAGTTTCCCCGTCAAGACTTAGGTCCTTTACCTCACCGGTAATAAATTCTGTCTCAAGGCTATCAGAATGTTCTCTTAATTTCATACTAAGATCGAAGCCAGATATTCCTATAAAACCGGGATAATTATCAACTTCAGTCGTATTAATTATTTGTCCACCACTAAGTGCTGCCTTCTCTATAACAACTAAACTTAACTCAGCCCTTTTTCCATAAATTGCAGCCGATAAGCCTGCAGGGCCCGAGCCAATGATTATTACATCATAAATCATATTTATACCTCCTTGATTTTTACCAATATCAATGTTATTGAACCTTCAAATAATATATATTATTAGTTACATAGGGTCTGTATCAAAGTTACAGAGCCATATAATCTCATATTTTCCTTACTAGAGCATATATCCATTGAACATCTCTACCAGGGATTATATCCTGGCTTTTTCTAATATCAATCAGTTCAAGCTTCTCAAATCTACTAATTAATTCTTTTAGAGTTCTTGTCCTATAATCAGTATAATATCTCTCATCCTGTAAGCCTTCCTCTTCACCATAGTGGAAAGACATATACATTATCCCATTTATTTTCAAGCTTTTTACTACTTTTTCTAATATCTCATCTATTTCATTACTAGGAACATGATGAAGTGAAGCATTAGCCCAGACACCATCAAAAACCTGGTCAAAATCAATGTCTTGGAATTCCATGTGTAATACTTCTTGTCCAATATGAATACTGGCCAAATTACACATGTTTTCAGAGCCATCTAGTGCAGTAACATCAAAGCCCCTGGACATAAAATAGACACTATCTCTTCCGGACCCACATCCAAGATCAAGTATACTTCCATTATCCGGCAGTAGATCAGTGAATACATTCCAATGCTCCTCCATACTAATGTCTTTAGTATATTCATAAAACTCTTCAGAATGACTATTATAATAATCTAAGGTCCCCACTTATATTCCCCCCTTCAAGGTTAATTTATTATAACAAACTATTATATATATTTCTAGCCTTATCCTTACAGTTATTTCCCTACAAATTAACATGTCCTTAACCGGAGAAGCATCCTATGGGAACTTCTGCTATGCCTGCTTACCTCTGAATGTAATTCAGACTGTGCTCATTTTACCTACGAATAAATATAGAGTATATAAAACTTGGAAATAGTGTTATAATATACACGATAAGCAGATTAGTCAATATAAGATAGAGCATTTATCGTGCTTGCACGAAGAAATGCTATAGCTTGGATTGATAAGTGCAACGTGAACGAGAATGTGCAGCATTCGAGTTCCTAATCTGTAAACTTATGTTAAGTTAGAAAGGTTCTGATATGTATACATTTGATAGCAGAGTTCGATTTAGTGAAATCAACCACCACAAAGGGGTTCTAGACTTAACCTCAATCGTTAATTATTATCAGGATTGCAGTACATTCCAATCCGAGGATTTAAATATTGGATTTGACTATTTGCAGAGCAAAAACAGAGTATGGTTACTTAGTAGCTGGCAAGTGGAAATTAAAAAGCCTGTCCTTCTTGGAGATTATATTACTATTGGCACATGGCCTTATAATTTTAATGGCTGTTATGGTTATAGAAATTTTATTATGAAAGACCAAGAAGGTGTAGTATTAAATGTTGCCAACTCCATCTGGGTATATGTAGACACTCTAACCGGACGCCCAACTAGGGTTCCTGAGGATAGTGGTTATAAGTTAGAAACACCATATCCAATGGAATATGCTAATCGCAAGATCAAGCTACCTGATGATATGAATAATCATCCTACATTTCCTGTAGTTAAATCAAATATCGATTCCTATAACCATGTAAATAATGGGCAGTACATAAAGATGGCTGAGGAATTTCTCCCTGAAGATTTTAAGGTTTCAGCTTTTAGGGTAGAATACAAGAAACAAGCAGTTCTTGCAGATATAATATTACCAAGAACAAGTAGAGATAAAAATCTCTATACAGTTGCTCTTTGTGATACCAAAGAAAAGCCATATGCCATTATTGAATTTACTGAAAGTTAAGCATCAGCCAAAGTTTTTTATTAGAAAGGATTACAATATGATTGAACTTGGAAAATACCAAACCTTAGAGGTTATTAAACAAACTGATTTTGGAATATATCTTGGAGAAATAGATTCTGATGGGAAGACTAGTATACTATTACCCAAAAGCGAGGTTCCTGAAGGAACGGTGGCTGGGGACCATATTAGAGTTTTTCTTTACAGGGATTCTGAGGATCGGGAAATAGCTACCACAGCAAAAGTTCCTCTAACATTAGGTGAGTTAGCTGTATTAAAGGTTAAAGAAGTTAATAACATAGGAGCTTTCCTTGACTGGGGTCTGATGAAAGATCTCCTCCTTCCCTATAAAGAGCAGACTGCAGAGATAAAAGAAGGGGATAGTGTTTTGGTCTCCCTTTATCTTGATAAAAGCAATCGCCTTTGTGCAACTATGAAAGTATACGATATTCTGTCCACTGAGGCTCCCTACAAAAAGGATGATGTGGTAACAGGAACAGTTTATGAATTTGTAGATAGCTTTGGAGTATTTGTGGCAGTGGATAATAAATATTCCGCTATGATACCACATAATGAGATCTTTGTCCCTATAAAAATCGGAGACAATATTACTGGAAGAGTTACTCAGGTTAGAGATGATGGTAAATTAACCCTAAGCCTTAGAAAAAAATCCTATATACAAATGGATGAAGATGCTGTAATGATAATGGAAAAACTCAAGGCAGCCCATGGGTTTCTCCCTTATAACGACAAATCGAATCCGGATACAATTAAATCCGAATTTAACCTCAGTAAAAATAGCTTTAAAAGAGCTATAGGAAGACTATATAAGGCAGGAGCAATTACAATAACCGATGATGGAATTCGGATAGTGTAGGGCTCCTGCCTTACCTATATTATAAACAAATACTATTTTAGGAATCTCATTCTAGCACTATCATGTGGATCTGGTTGTTTTACAACAACTTTTTCCTCTGGATACAATTCTGTAAGTCCTCTTGCTATTTTATCCTTACATAATTTGCAAAAACGTCCAGTTTTAATTAAAATTCCACACCGCTCACATTCAAGCCCTATCATGGAATCATCTGCAAAGGCTAATCTTTCCTCTCTAATCCATTGCCTAATTTGAGATATAGGCACATCAAACTCCTCAGAAACCTCTTGCATATCAACTCTTGGATGATCATATACATACTCTTTTACTTTCTCAAATACATCATCCAATTTTTTTGTACAACCTGGACACAAGGGAGGCCCAGTCAAATAATTGAATAACCTTCCACACTCTTTGCAATTTCTAACATCCATACAAGAAATCATTCCTTTCTACATAAGCTGCAAACTTTGTTATTGCACTTACCTCCTAAAAATTTTTACCAATACATAATGTGATAAAACAGATATCATTAATTCCATTGGATTTTAATACATTAGCACAAGCTTCTATAGTACTACCAGTAGTAAATATATCATCTACTATCAATAATTTATTAATCACTTTACCATGTTTTTCTGCAACAGTCCCATTAAACTCAAAGGCCTTCTTAAGATTACGAAGTCGTTCCTTATCACTTAATTGCTTTTGTGGTATAGTCTTTCTGTTTCGAACCAATAAATCACTAATAACTTTAATATTTAATTCTTTTCCTACCATGTTAGCTATTAGCTCAGCTTGGTTATATCCTCTTTGTCTAAACTTACTATTATGTATAGGAATAGGCATAATAACATCAGGAGCATATTGTAGAATTGCCTCTCCATAAATTCGAAGCAACTCTTCTACGTAGAACAATGCATATTCCTTTTTTTTGTGATACTTAAAATCAGCAATAGAACGTTTCATAACATCATCATAAACCCAGACTGAATACCCTTTAGTAAAATGGTAATCTTTACGCTGGCAATCGCTACAGAATTCACTTTCTTCTAATTCTATAGGCTTACTACATTTCTTGCAGCGGGGTTCTCTTATATACTGAAGCTTTCTTTTGCAGGGTTCGCATATCCTATTACCCTTGGGAATTACAATCTCACCACATACAGGGCATCTTACCGGATAAATCAAATCAATAATATTTTGAAACAATTAATACTCCTAATTCTTAAAAAGCTTAGAAGGATAAATACCCTTATCTACTAATTCTAAAAACGAATTCACTACCATTTCCTTATCTTCCCTATAGGTTACACCAAACCATTTATCCGAAGTCTTTAGAATTGATACTTGAGCCTTCATATTATTAATTAGTTTGCCAACAGCATCAGGTAATAAAAACTCTTTTTTCATATTATCCTTATCTGTAAGCTTAGTCTGGAAATCTATAAAATCTTTCTCTAATTCGGCGAATAAGCTTGGTTTAAATCCCCACATATTCATAGATACTAGACTTTCTATATCTAACTTTATTGGATTACCTTCGCTATCTATAGCAGTCGCATGGTCACCTTCTCTAATAATACCTGAGGTCTCAACTATATCCTTTAAGAGATTATTCTCACCCTTACATATGCCTCTAGTCACCGTGCCATTATCACTTAAGGTATTTCCCAGAATGAAACCAGCCATACAATACTTATCATCACCATCAGTTTTATTAAGAAATTCATAAATCTTAGTAAAGGCCTCTTTACCGTAATAATCATCTGCGTTAATTACAACAAATGGCTCATTGACTACGTCCTTACAGCAGAGAATTGCTTGGCCAGTCCCCCAAGGCTTCGTTCTACCCTCAGGTTTTGTAAATCCTGCTGGTAGGTCATCCAAATCTTGAAATACATACTCTACCTCAACTAATTTCTCAATTCTATTACCAACCACTTCTTTAAAATCTTTTTCTAGATCCTTACGAATAATAAAAACAACTTTATTAAATCCAGCCTCTAGTGCATCATAGATAGAATAATCCATAATAATCTCTCCACTAGGACCAACTGGCTCCAATTGTTTGATACCACCAAATCGGCTTCCCATACCGGCAGCCATAATAACTAAGGATGTTGTAGACATGTATGCTTCCTCCTACTAAAACTTTCACTTCTTCATTGCATTTAAACTTGAGTCTAAGACTCAAACTTATATATGAAAGATTTTTCTTTCATGTATATTATTATAACGCAATTTTCCATATATTGCACCAATAATTTATATAACTAGGTATTTTCACCAGTTAGCCCTAATCTTATAGGTAAAATGTCCATATCGAATCAGTCTTTTCTCAACTCCATAATCCGTTGGCATAAGCTTGAAAATCTGCTTTGCTCACTCTTATTGTCTATCATAGATTGTAGCATCACATCACTACCAACAATTGTAACGCAATTTTTTGCTCTTGTTACAGCTGTATAAAGGAGATTTCGGTTGAAAAGAAGCTTAGGTCCGTCTAGTATGGGTAAAACTACAGCTGGATATTCGCTTCCTTGAGACTTATGAATGGTAACTGCATAAGCAAGCTCAAGTTCGTCCAATTGTGTAAATGGATAATCTACCAAACGGTTATCATCAAATTCTACGAGTAAACGTTCGGAAAATAGATTGATTTCTTTAATAATTCCACAATCTCCATTAAACACCCCGGTTCCTGATTGTATTGATATACCAAATTGATTTTTGACCTCCCAGGATGTTTGATAATTATTTTTTATCTGCATCACCTTATCTCCTTCACGGTAGATATTCTGGTGGTATTCCTTCTCTTTCTTATCATGTGCTTTAGGATTAAGTGCTTGCTGTAAAACTTGGTTAAGTCTTTCTACACCTAATTCACCTTTTCTCATTGGCGTTAATACCTGTATATCATAGGGTGTTGCATTAACATACTTAGGAAGTTTATTCTTAATGAGGTTTATCATTACAGCAATAATAATATCTGCAGTTGGACGATTTAAATAAAAGAAATCCCTGCTCTTATTATCTAGGTTGATATGCTCTCCTGCATTTATTTTATGAGCATTGACTATTATATCACTGTCTGCGGCCTGACGAAATATTCTATCTAGTTTAACAACATTAAAGCAATTTGATTCTATAATATCCTTTAAAACATTCCCCGGTCCAACACTGGGTAATTGATTGACATCCCCTACTAATATAAGCCTTGTTCCAACTGACACTGCTTTAAGTAATGCATTCATTAAGGTTATGTCAACCATGGACATTTCATCTATAATTAATACATCAGTTTCTAGAGGGTTGTTTTCATTTCTTTCGAAGGAATAATGACTGTCCTCTCCCTCAGAAAGCTTAGATAGTTCTAATAGCCTGTGTATTGTTTTTGCTTCATAACCAGTTGTTTCAGTCATTCTCTTGGCCGCTCGACCTGTAGGAGCAGCTAAAAGAATATCCATACCTTCTTTTTCAAATAACTTTATAATAGCATTAATAGTTGTGGTTTTACCAGTTCCAGGTCCACCAGTAATTATAAGAAGCCCATTAGCCGCTGCCTCAATAACTGCTTTCCTCTGTAATTCCTCTAGCTCAATATCAAAATGCTCTTCTATGGCTACAACATGCTTCTTCACATATTCCGGCTCAAGTTCATAAGGTATATTAAGGTCATGAAGCATTCTAGCAATATTAAGCTCCATATAATAAAAAATTGCTGAATAGACGAAATTAGTTTCCCTCATTTCCCTAACAATTATCTTCTTCTCTATATTAAGGGTCATCATCTGTCTATTAATAGCTTCATCATCCGCATTTAATAATATCTTTGCTCTATGAAGCAACTCTTTTTCAGGCAAATAAATATGACCTTCATTACTGGCCTGTAGCAAAGTATAAAGTATACCTGCCTTGATTCTATAATCGGAATCACTCCCTATACCTATCCTTTGTGCTATCTCATCAGCAGTTTTAAAACCAACTCCAGAGATATCCTCTGCTANTCGGTAAGGGTTTTCTTTTATTATGTCANTCATTTTATTACCATATTCCTGAAATATCTTAACTGCNAAATTACCGGTGATATTATATTTTTGAAGAAAAATCATAGCATTACGCATATCTCTTTTTTCTTCAAATTGAATACTAATATCTCTAGCNATCCTGTCACTAATACCTTTAATCTCTGAAAGACNCTCNGGCTCCTCTTCCATGATTCTTAATGTATCACCCTTAAACTTTTTTACTATCCGTTTGGCAATAACAGGTCCAATTCCCTTTAATGCCCCTGATCCCAAATATCTTTCTATCGAGAAGATATCCTCTGGCTCTTTTCTATCATAATTTTCTATCATGAATTGTGCACCATAAATAGGNTGATCTGTATAGCTACCAGAAGCTGCAAAAAACTCACCTTCGCTGATAAAAGGGAAGGTACCTACACAAGTTATTTCATCATCCTCAGTCTGAAGACTAATAACAGAATAACCATTTTCATCATTATGATATATGATTTTATCTACATATCCTTCTATTTCTTCTGCCACTTAAGAACCTCCTATTTACATACTTTTCTACAAAAAAAGTCATTTCTAGAACTAATCCCTATGATAAGGATCCTTGTCCGAAATGACATTTATATTCCTATACATTATATAATTGCTTTATGCATTTCGCTTAATAGATTCATAAAGCATCTGCGCTATGCCAAGGCTCTGAGNTTCCGTTGCTGCTTTGGCGTACTCATCATAAAGAAAATCACCAAATTGTTCTAGATATGGACCTTTATCTTCTCTTCCAGGTATAGTCTTTTCCATTGATTTCATAACCTGGGTCAGAAGATAAGATTCAAAGCTCTTACAAGCTTCCATCAATTCATCATCCGTCCCATTATTAGCCTGAAGCTTATCCTGAAGTTGTCCAGTTTTTATCTTATCACTAACTACATTTATTGATTGGGAGTATAGTGAATTAGAACCTATAGAAATATTCATCGTTTTCTCCTTTATCTAATGTCAAAAGGGATATATGTATAAGTAATATCTTATCTCAGATTATTGGCTTGCTGTAACATTTCATCAGTAGCCGTAATAATCTTTGAATTCATTTCATAAGCTCTCTGTGCCACAATCAGATTAACAATTTCATCGACTGCTTGTACGTTGGAGCCCTCTAAATACCTTTGACGTATCTTACTGCTTTGCAATGTCGGATCATCAGCCTCTAATCGAGCCATACCAGATGCATCCGTCTCCATAAGAAGTGAGTTTGCCATCTTCTGCAATCCACCAGGATTATTAAATTGCGCTACTCCAATCCGAATCCCTATAGGTACATCATTATTAGATTCATCTGGATAGCTTAATTCTCCTGATTCGTTAATAGTTATATTAGCCGGGTTATAGATTTCGTCAATAACTATAGGTGCTCCGGCAGAATCAAGCACTGGGTAACCTTCCTTGGTTGATAAGGTGGTTCCATTAACCCCAATTGCCATCTGAAATGAACCATTTCTAGTATATGCTGGTGTACCATCACTAGTTTGAACCATAAAAAATCCTTTACCCTCTATGGCAAAATCTAGATCGTTGCCTGTCTCAAGCAAATTACCTTGAGTATACTGTGATGTAATAGCTGAATTACGAACACCAAGTCCCACCTGAATTCCAGAAGGCTTTGGAAGGCCATTGCTGTCATAGGACTGTTCTTGAATAGTTTGATATAGCAAGGATTTAAACTCTGCATTTTCTTTCTTGTAGCCGGTGGTATTAACATTAGCCAAATTATTAGAAATCGTATCTATATTGGTCTGCTGTGTAATCATACCTGACGCTGCTGTCCATAAAGATCTAACCATAAGTGTTCCTCCTCTTATGCATTAATAATAGCACTTCCTTTAGACTTATATTTTACCAATTGAATTAGCAGCTAAGTCTAATGTTTGATCTATTGATTGAATAACCTTTTGATTTGCTTCATAATTTCTTGTTATATTAATTAAATCGACCATTTCCGAAACTACATTAACATTAGATTGTTCAGTAAACCCTTGTCTTATGGAGGCACCAGTCTCTATTTCAACTGCACCTTCAAGTGGTTCAACCATAGTGTCACCAAATTTGGACAAATAGTCATAATTTTCAAAATCAGTTACAAGAATAGTATCAATAAAATTACCATCTGCAAACACTCCACCACTTTCATCAATTACAACTTCAGCAGCTTCAGTAGGGACAGCTATCTCTCCCCCTTCTCCTAGAAGACGATTACCTTCCTTGTCAACAATAAAACCATCGTTTGTCATGGTAAATGAGCCATTTCTTGTATACTTTGTACTCACTTCTCCTAACCTATTAGTCACAGCTATGTTGAAGAAGCCTTTACCGTCTAATGCTAAATCGTAGGTATTAGAGGTTTGTCGAATAGAGCCCTGGTTATAGTTAGTGTATACTTCACCTAATTTCACACCTAGGTTCATCCTCCCAATCGGCCTATCATTATATGCTTCTGACTCGTCCTTAATCTTAGTTGTAAGCACCTGATCAAACGATTGATTAGTAACACTTTCTTTCTTGTATCCAACTGTGGCTGCATTAGCTAGATTATTAGCGATAATATCCAATCTTTTTTGCTCGTTTTTCATACCGGTATAAGCAGTATATAATCCTCTTACCATGACGTTTCCTTTCTCCTAATGGCTCCTTATCTTTTTTGCGATACTATTCACACTAATTCCTTTTACCGCTAAGAAATTCTACATACTTTCCTGTTCCTATAGCAACTGCTGTCATAGGATCTTCCGAGGTCATAGTTGTGATGCCAGTTTTTTCTTCAATAAGTTCTTCTAATCCGTATAGTAAACACCCACCACCTGTTAATACTATACCACGGTCTGCTATATCCGCAGCAAGCTCTGGAGGAGTTTTCTCTAAGACACTGTGTACTGCTTCCACTATCTGAGCTGTGGTTTCTCTTAAAGCTTCCTCTGTTTCTTCTGATGTAACCTCAATAGTTTTAGGAAGTCCGGTAACAAGATTTCGTCCTCTTACTTCCATGGAGATTGATTCTGGCCTGCGATAAGCAGAACCAATCTTTATCTTAATATCTTCTGCCGTTCTTTCACCAATTAGAAGATTATGTTTTTTTCTCATATATCTTATGATAGCATCGTCAAAATCATCTCCAGCTATCTTTACGGAAGTACTTACTACTGTACCTCCTAAAGAGATAACAGCGATATCACTTGTACCACCACCAACGTCTACTATCATATTACCACAAGGTCTTGAAATATCAATTCCTGCTCCGATAGCAGCTGCAATTGGCTCTTCGATAATCTCAACTTCTCTAGCACCTGCTTGGTAAGTAGCGTCCTCTACTGCCTTTTTTTCCACCTCTGTTACTCCACTAGGAACGCATACACTAATTCTAGGCTTGCGGAATCTTTGCTTTCCTACAGCCTTCTGAATAAAGTATTTAAGCATCTTCTCAGTAACAGTATAATCAGATATAACCCCTTGTCTTAATGGACGTACCGCAATGATATTGCCTGGAGTTCTACCAAGCATTAATCTTGCTTCTTCACCAATAGCTTTAATCTTATTGGTATCTCTGTCAAATGCTACAACAGAGGGCTCCTTCAAAACTACTCCCTTACCTTTTATATAAACCAACACACTAGCGGTACCCAAATCGATTCCTATATCACTGACCAGCATTAATGTTTCTCCTTTCCTATCTCACTCATATGGATAGTGTATTCTACAAGAATAATTTATGATTAAAATCAAGTCCATCTATTATCTATCTTTTCCGATTTTTTACATACAAGTGAATTAATACGACAATTCACTTGTCACGAATTAAACATATCCTTATACATTATATACGTTTATCTCCTGTTTTTCAAAGGAAATTTTAAAAAACTTGTCATTACGCCTTATTTCTCTGATAATTTCTATATTTATTTATATAATAGTTAGAATATATACCATTTTTTCGGTCTTTCCATTGAGTCATGCTAATATTTGTATTATAATTTGAATATAGTATCTAGTCAACCCATATTAGTATATAGGGGTCTAAAGCCATATTATCTTTGATGATATGGCAAAACTGAGTAGTAAAAGTAGCTGAGAAGCTAGCTTTTCACGTGCTTTTCTTCTCAGTTTGTCTATGGTGTCTACGACACCATGACTTTTGACCCTTAAATTATGTCCCATCAAATTAAATCATAATTACAGAAAGGTGTCTAATTTATGGAAGATTACAAGAGAAAACGCAAAATTCAGTCCGAAGTAATCAAAACATCATCATATAGGGCATTAATAATTACCAAATATTATTTAACAATATGCCTTGCTATATCCTTTTTACTTCTTGCCTTTGCTGGTTACACAGAATCAGCCTTTTATATATTATTGACACTTAATGCTATACCCCCTATTTTATCATATGTCCTTAAAGATTATTCAAAAAACAGAGCAAATTCTTGGTTATCCTCTTTTACAGAAGATAAGACCTTTACACTTAATAATTTGAAAGCANTATACGGCTATCTAAAAGTAGAGCATATTGCAAACTCTGTATCATATCTTATAACTTTAGTATTACTAATCTTATGGCAATATACTTATATATCTAAAGGCGGAATGATGCAGGAACTNATATATCTTCCCACCCTATTATTACTTAGCAGCTTATTGNTTCACTTGGTGCTTTTTATTTTTTATATTTTTAAGATAAGATGGGATCTTTCTAATAACAGCTTATAATTGACATAATAAAAAAGTGAATTGGCAAGCCAATTCACTTTTTTTATATTACATGAGTAATTATTATAAAATTATTCGATAATTTTTGCTACTCTACCAGAACCAACAGTACGTCCACCTTCACGGATAGCAAAGCTTAGACCTTGCTCCATAGCGATTGGATGAATAAGTTCGATAGTCATTTCAATATTATCACCAGGCATACACATCTCTACGCCTTCTGGAAGATTACAAACACCAGTTACGTCTGTTGTTCTAAAATAGAACTGAGGTCTATAGTTTGTGAAGAAAGGAGTATGACGTCCACCTTCATCTTTTGTTAAAACGTAAACCTGAGCTGTGAATTTCTTGTGGCATGTGATGGAACCTGGCTTACAAAGAACCTGACCTCTTTCGATATCATCTCTTTGTATACCACGAAGAAGAGCACCGATATTATCACCAGCTTGAGCTTCGTCAAGAAGTTTTCTAAACATCTCAATACCAGTAACAACTGTCTTTGTACTTTCCTCTTTAATACCAACAATTTCAACTTCATCAGACATTTTGATAATTCCACGCTCAACACGGCCTGTAGCAACAGTTCCACGACCAGTGATTGTGAACACGTCCTCTACTGGCATTAAGAAAGGCTTATCTGTCTCTCTTTCAGGATCAGGAATCCAGCTGTCAACTGCTTCAAACAACTCAAGAATCTTATCTCCCCACTCACTGTTAGGATCTTCAAGAGCCTTAAGAGCAGAACCTTGAATAATAGGAGTATCATCACCAGGGAATTCATACTCTGTTAGTAGGTCTCTGATTTCCATCTCAACTAATTCAAGAAGCTCAGGATCATCAACCATATCACACTTATTCATGAATACTACAATATAAGGAACACCAACCTGACGGGATAGTAAGATATGCTCTTTTGTCTGAGCCATAACACCGTCAGTTGCAGCTACAACAAGGATAGCTCCGTCCATCTGAGCAGCTCCAGTGATCATGTTTTTAACATAGTCAGCATGTCCTGGGCAGTCAACGTGAGCATAGTGTCTCTTGTTAGACTCATACTCAACGTGAGATGTAGAAATTGTTATACCTCTTTGTTTCTCTTCAGGAGCCTTATCAATCATATCGAATGCTACTGCTTGACCATTACCAAGTCTAGCGCTAAGAGTATTTGTAATTGCAGCTGTAAGAGTTGTTTTACCATGGTCAACGTGACCAATGGTACCAATATTAGCATGTGGTTTGTTTCTTTCAAACTTAGCTTTTGCCATTTTATAACTTCCTCCTTTAAAATAAATGCTTTATTAGCAAATAATTTTTGTCCCTATTAGGACTTCTCTTTTACAAGAGTACATGTATCCCCTATTGGGGCAATTCATTACTGCCTCATAAGCCTAATTATATTTCAGAATAGTAATATTTTCAAGCTTAAAAAAGGGATATGCACTCTTTTTTATAAATAAATATAGTTTTTCTATAAAACCTATTATTTAGTATCTTTAGATACCAGTACCTTTTCCTGAACACTCTTTGGAACTGGCTCATACTGTGCGAAGAACATGGAGTAAGCACCACGACCTTGTGTTCTAGAACGAAGGGAAGTAGCATAACCAAACATCTCAGATAATGGCACAAAGCCTCTGATTAACTTGGAACCACTTACATCCTCTGTACCTTCTATACGACCACGACGGGAGCTAATATCACCTATAACATCACCCATATATTCTTCAGGAACAGTAACTTCAACTCTCATGGTAGGCTCAAGGAGTACTGCACCAGCTTTATGCATAGCATCTTTGAATGCCATGGATCCGGCAATCTTAAATGCCATCTCACTGGAGTCAACCTCATGGTAAGAACCATCATAGCAGATAGCTCTAATACCAAGCACTGGATATCCACCAAGAATACCAGCTTTAGAAGCTTCTTGAATTCCATTATCTACTGCAGGGATGTATTCCTTAGGAATAGCACCACCTGTAATATTGTTAACAAATTCATAAGTCTTCTCTGCATTAGCATCCATAGGCTCAAAGCGAACTTTACAATGACCGTATTGTCCACGTCCACCGGACTGCTTAGCATACTTAGAGTCAACTTCAACAGTCTTAGTAAAGGTTTCTTTGTATGCAACCTGAGGTGCACCAACATTTGCCTCAACCTTAAACTCACGAAGAAGTCTGTCAACGATAATCTCAAGGTGTAACTCACCCATACCAGCAATAATAGTCTGGCCTGTTTCTTCATCAGTATATGCACGGAATGTAGGATCTTCTTCAGCAAGCTTTGCTAATGCCTCACCCATCTTATCCTGTCCAGCTTTTGTCTTAGGCTCAATAGCCACATTGATAACTGGTTCAGGGAATTCCATGGATTCTAGAATAACTGGATGAGACTCATCACAGATAGTATCACCAGTTGTTGTAAACTTCAAACCAACAGCCGCTGCAATATCACCAGCATAAACCTTATCAAGCTCTGCTCTCTTATTAGCATGCATCTGTAGGATACGACCAACACGTTCCTTCTTATTCTTTGTAGAGTTAAGAATGTATGATCCAGAATTCATAGAACCGGAGTATACGCGGATAAATGCTAGTTTACCAACAAATGGGTCTGCCATAATCTTAAATGCTAAAGCTGAGAATGGTTCATCATCTGAAGATTTTTTAGTAACTTCATTGCCTTGCAAATCAACACCTTTGATATCAGGTACGTCAGTAGGTGCAGGCATATATTCAATAACTGCATCTAAAAGCTTCTGAACACCCTTATTCCTGTATGCAGAACCACATAAGGTAGGGATAATCTCGCAGCTAATAGTTGCTTTTCTAAGAGCTAGTTTTAATTCTTCTGTTGTAGGCTCTTCACCCTCTAAGAACTTTTCTACTAAATCATCATCAGTTTCACAGATAGATTCAATCATCTTAGCTCTGTATTCTTCAGCAAGATCCTTTAAGTCCTCAGGGATTTCTTTGATTTCAATTTCGTTACCCATGTTATCAAGATAATAGTAAGCCTTCATCTCAAATAAATCGATAACTCCAACAAAAGTATCTTCTTTACCGATTGGTATTTGTAAAGCAACTGGATTTTTACCCAAACGGTCTTTAATCATACTTATAACGTTGAAAAAGTCTGCACCTGCAACGTCCATCTTGTTGATGAATGCCATTCTAGGTACATTATATTTATCAGCCTGGCGCCAAACCGTCTCGGACTGTGGCTCTACACCACCCTTTGCACAGAATACACCAATAGCACTATCTAGTACACGTAAAGAACGCTCAACCTCAACGGTAAAGTCTACGTGTCCAGGAGTATCAATAATATTAATTCGATGCTCTAATGCGTTAGGTATCTTCTTGTGTTCAAATTCTTGAGTCCAATGGCATGTTGTAGCCGCTGATGTAATGGTAATACCTCTTTCCTGTTCCTGCTCCATCCAGTCCATGGTAGCAGTACCTTCGTGAGTATCACCAACTTTGTAGTTAATACCGGTATAAAATAAGATACGCTCTGAAAGTGTAGTCTTACCCGCATCGATATGAGCCATAATGCCGATATTTCTAGTTCTCTCTAACGGATATTCTCTTCCTGCCAAGGATAACTCCTCCTTAATTAATGACAAGTAATTTATATATGTCTACTTGTATCGGACTAATCTTAGTTTCATGGAAAGAAGATTATGCGATAGTGGTTATAATTACCATCTGTAATGAGCAAATGCCTTGTTAGACTCTGCCATCTTATGCATATCTTCTTTTTTCTTAACAGATGCACCAGTACTGTTAGAAGCATCTATAATCTCATTAGCAAGTCTGTCTTGCATAGTTTTTTCTCCTCTTTTACGGGAGTATAAAGTAATCCAGCGTAGTGCTAGAGTTTGTCTTCTTTCAGGTCTAACTTCAATAGGAACCTGATAGGTTGCACCACCGATACGTCTTGCTTTAACTTCTAAAGCTGGCATGATGTTATTCATAGCTTCTTCGAATACCTCAACGGCATCCTTACCAGTTTTCGCAGACACTTGTTCAAACGCTCCATAAACGATTTTTTGGGCAGTTCCCCTTTTACCGTCTAACATGATGTTATTAACAAGCTTAGTAACAACCTTACTGTTGTATAAAGGATCTGGTAATACATCTCTTTTTTGTATATGTCCTTTTCTTGGCACGTTTCTTCCCTCCTTAACAATACTTAACGAATACTAATTTTCGTCAGCTGATTAATTCTTCGGTACTCACAATTACTTCATTGTGTTCGTGCAAGTTTAACTTATATTCCAATCCGACTGTAACCACAGAAATACAAATGAAACTGAAATGAAAAATTAATATTGCACCAAACGAATCAATTCGTAATAAATGATAATAATATAATGCTAAACTAAAATCTTATAATTATTTAGCTTCTTTAGGTTTCTTTGCACCATACTTAGAACGAGCCTGTCTTCTCTTGGCAACACCCGCAGTATCCAAAGTACCTCTAACAATATGATATCTAGTACCAGGTAAATCCTTAACCCTACCACCACGGATAAGAACAACACTATGTTCCTGAAGGTTGTGACCCTCGCCAGGAATATAACTTGTTACTTCAATTCCGTTAGAAAGACGAACTCTGGCAATCTTACGAAGTGCGGAGTTAGGCTTCTTAGGTGTAGCAGTTCTAACAGCTGTACAAACCCCTCTCTTTTGTGGAGAAGAAACATCTGTTGTTCTCTTATTTAAGGAATTAAAACCTTTCTGCAAAGCAGGTGAGTTAGATTTATACTCTACAGTTTTTCTACCTTTTCTTACTAACTGATTAAATGTTGGCATTAACTTTTCACCTCCTAATAATATTTAAACAACTAATTCTGTGGTTTTTAGCAGCATATTTGAATGTAAAATATAAACTTTATCAAATTGCGCATAAAAATATTCGCATGTAAAAGTTTACATGCTAGATGATTATACGTTCTTTAAAATAATTTGTCAAGTTTTTTATTAAACCTGATTTAGGTATCGTAGCACATCTAACATATTTACTACAAAAACCCATTACTTCATCAATTCATTACATTTACATTATATCTTCTTATTTAGCTTTTCCCTTTTATTCATCCCAATTCATGCTTTTATCTGTTATATTTTTACATAGTCTTCTCTTTTTTAACCTGATTTTCTTAATTTACTTCTTTACTGACATTCTTTTATAGTTTATCTATTGCGTTTTATATGCTATAATGTAAGGAAAGGTTACTTATTGTAATCATCCAAAGATGGAGGAATTTGAATGAACGAGCAACCCAGAGATGTGGTGCTAGAAGAAAAGCTACACGAACTTTTAGACTTAGCAAAAAAGAATAAAGGGATTATTAACTCTGATGTGGTTAATTCTTTAATCACTGAACTTAATTTAGATAATTCCCAATCAGATAAAATATTTGATAAATTGGAAGCCAATAATATAGTAGTATTTAATCCAATTGGAGATGAGGACGAACCTGATGATGACGATTTGTCTAAGGTAGAAGAAGATACCGAGGATGAAGAGGATGATAAGCAGCCCGTTTACGCTCCCTCACTTTCTGGTTCAGAGGATCCCGTTCATCTTTACTTGAAAGAGATCGGTAATTATCCTCTACTTACTATTGAAGAAGAAGTCGATTTATCTAAAAGAATTGAGAATGGTGACGAGGAAGCTAAGAATATTTTAGCAGAATCTAATCTACGGCTAGTAGTAAGTATAGCTAAGAAATATGTGGGAAGAGGTTTATCCTTCCTTGACTTGATACAAGAAGGTAATCTAGGTCTTATAAAGGCAGTTGAAAAATTCGATTATACTAAAGGATTTAAGTTTTCTACATATGCTACATGGTGGATTCGTCAGGCGATAACCAGATCAATTGCTGATCAATCCAGAACCATCCGTATTCCAGTTCATATGTCCGAGATTATCAACCGCACCTATCGTGCCTCAAGAAGTCTTGTGCAGACCTTAGGGAGGGAGCCTACCGAACAGGAGCTAGCCGAAGAGGTTAATCTACCTATAGAGAAGGTAAGGGAGGTACTTAAAATTTCCTCTGACCCCGTTTCCCTTGACACCCCTATAGGTGAAGAAGATGATAGTCATCTTGGAGATTTTATAAAAGATGAAGCAGTTATGGGACCAGAAGAAGCAGCCTCCTATTCCATTCTAAAGGATCAGATTGCGAAGCTTCTAGATACTCTTACGGAGCGAGAACAAAGAGTTTTAGTTCTAAGATTTGGACTATCAGATGGTAGAACCCGAACTTTAGAGGAAGTTGGTAAAGAATTTAATGTTACTAGAGAGCGCATAAGGCAGATTGAAGCTAAAGCCCTTCGAAAGCTAAGACACCCTAGTAGAGCTAAGATGCTTAAAGGCTATGATATTCTATAGGAATACATAGCCTTTTTCTTTTATTATATAACATATTTAAAATCAATTTCCTAATTCTACGCTTATCTCTGTAAACTTATTTAAAACATCATCAATCTTTAGGTTCTTTTTATCTTCCCCTACTTTATCAACTATTATTTCTCCTTGGTGCATCATTATAAGACGATTTCCATAATCTACAGCATATCTAAGATTGTGGGTAACCATTATAGTTGTAAGATTATTGTCCTTTACCAGCTGATCTGTCAATTCCATTATCAATTCTGCTGTCTTAGGATCTAGGGCAGCTGTATGTTCATCTAATATCAAAAACTCAATGGGTGTCATAGTAATCATAAGCAGAGCCAAGGCTTGCCGCTGACCGCCGGACAATGAGCCTACAGTAATATCCAACTTTTCCTCTAGACCCAGATTAAGAGACCTTAGCTTGTCCTTATAATAATCTATTCTTTTCTTATTAGTACCCCTTGATAATCCCCAGCTCTTACCCTTATTATCAGCTAAGGACATATTTTCAAGAATTGTCATGTTTGGACATGTTCCAAGGGCAGGATTTTGATAAACCCTCCCAATCTTTCGCTGCCTTTTAAATTCAGGTATATTAGATATATCCACATTATTAATAATAATTTGTCCTTGATCAATTGGGATACTTCCACAAAGAATATTAAGCATGGAGGTTTTACCAGAACCGTTACTTCCAACTACTGAGACGAATTCACCCTCGTTGACAACAAAGTTAAAGTTATTAAACAAGCACATCTCGTTGACAGTACCTGGATTATAGTATTTCGTAATATTTAAAAGCTTAAGCATTATTCTTGGCCCTCCTTTTTCTGTCATTGCTTACAACAAGTATTATAAGGAATAAAGCAGCCGTAATTAATTTAAGATCTGAGGTTTCCAGGCCAAAAGCTATTGCTATGGCCACACAAATCTTATATATAACCGAACCAATAATAACAGCAGATGTAGCCTTTACAAAGGTCAACCTTTTAAAAAGGTTTATACCAATTATAACACTTGCTAATCCCATAACCATAGTACCGGTTCCGGAGTAGATATCAAAATATCCACTCTTTTGGGCATATACACTGCCAGATAATCCAACAAATGCATTAGCGATTGCAAGACCAATAATCTTTACATAGCCCTTATCCATTGCTAGAGAAGTAACAACTGTGTCATTATCTCCTACAGCTCTTAGAAGATAACCGGATTTGGTTTTTAGGTACAAGTCCAAAAGCAGCTTCATGATTATAACAATGATAAACAAAACAATGGATACAGTATAGGGTTGTATAGCCTCTGGAATTCCTTTTAAAAACTCATAATCAAATATGGTTTTCTTCGTAAAGATAGGTACATTGGCTTTGCCCCCAGTAATTCTAAGATTTATTGAATACAGGGCTGTCATCATGATTATACCTGCTAAGAGATCTCTGACCTTACACTTCACATGAATAATTCCAGTAAGTGTTCCTGCTAAAGCCCCTATTATAAATGATATTATTAGGGTAAGTAAGGGGGATGTTCCCCTTGTAATCAAGGTGGCAGTAATTGCTGCACCCATTGGGAAGGTTCCATCAACTGAAAGATCCGGAAAGTCCAGTATTTTATAGGTAATGTATACTCCCAAGGCCATTATTGCATATACTAAACCCTCTTCCAATGCTCCGATAAAAATCATCCAAATTGTTTCAAGCATACATTACCTCCCACATCTACTCTACTATTTCATCAAATACTTCTTTGGCATTATCTATCAGTTCCTCTGGAAATCCTATTCCCAGATTATTAGCAACTGCTTGATTACCATAAAAAGCAGCTTCCTCTATAACCTCAAAATTGATATCACTAGCTTTTTTCTCTCCATCCAATACCATTGCAGCCATCTTACCGGTCTGTCTACCAAGGTCATAATAGTCTAGTCCCATAGAGGCAAGACATCCAATCTTAACCTGCTCTACTTCACTACCAAATACCGGTATATTCTTGCTAGCTGCCTTGTTAAGTATAACTGGTAGGGCACTTACTACTGTATTGTCAGTAAGATTATTAATACAATCCACTTTACCAAGTAGATTATCTGCCGCCAAAGGTACATCAGCTATAGTTGATATACCACTCTCTATTATTGTAAATCCATAATCTGGTGCCATTTTCTTATACTCTTCAATTGCTGAAATGGAATTGGCCTCACTAGTGCTATACATAATCCCTATGTTTTTAGCATCTGGAAGAATATTTCTTATCATTTCCAGCTGTAATTCAACAGGAAGTTTATCACTAGTTCCTGTAACATTACCACTAGGTGTTCTATCGGAATTAGCAAGCTGGGCTTCCACAGGGTCTGTTACTGCTGTATAGATCACAGGAATGTCACTATCTCTGGCAGCTCCATATGCACTTTGTGCCATAGGGGTTGCAATTGCTGCAATTAAGTCCACCTTCTTAGCCATAAAGTTACTAGCTATCTGGTTAGCATTACTTCCGTCCGCCATAGCATTCTCAGTAAATATAGTAAGGTTTTCTCCTTCTACATAGCCCTCTTCTGCAAGTCCTGCAAGAAATCCTTCTCTACAGTTATCAAGTGAACCATGTTCTGCAAATTGCCCTATTCCGATAGTTGCATTCCTTCTTGTTGTACTAGAACCAGTGGACACATTATCATTATTATCTACTTTAGCACCGCAACCGGTCAGTACGCTTACAATTACCAGAAGCATAAATATTGATTTCATCATTTTCTTCATATACATATACCATCCCTTTCATAATAACCTGCAAACTTTCTACATGAAACCCTCTGATTTTCATGTTAGGTAGAGCACAAAGTTGCGATTGAAAAACCGAGATTATTCAATCTAGCCTCCTCATTAATAATTTTGAGTATAATCATGACCACCCGTCAAACGGGTGGTTTGCTCGCCCCTATAAGGGGCAGTTACCGGCCAGCGTCTAAAGGCGCTGGCTTTCACTTTGT